>Ga0209023_10000023_pt1 | contig 296559 bp, 254 predicted proteins | sample LakOneMetagenome_FD_187468 | JGI IMG/M metagenome (GOLD analysis project Ga0209023, IMG submission 187468) | Freshwater and sediment microbial communities from Lake Erie, Canada (SPAdes) (version 2) | ecosystem: Environmental > Aquatic > Freshwater > Lentic | place: Lake Erie, Canada... | reverse complement strand
CACTGCTGCTGTATTTACAATTTCCTGCAATCGGTTATTAATGGTGAAGATGACCGCTGCCTCCTGGTTGCCGGTTTTTAAACCCCGTATATTTTTAATGGTAAATAACTGTGCAGCCAGTATCAGCAACATCAACACAACAGTTAATGAAAGTATCCAGAAATTATATCCGATGCGGCTTTTCATGATACAGTTAAATAAGCTGGAGCTTTTTCAGCAGGTCGTTTTTATAGGTTTCAGAAACAGGCAACGCGGTGCCCATAATAAAAGCAACCCCGTCTTCTATATAATCTATTTTAGAAACCGGTATCAGAAAGCCCCGGTGAATGCGGACAAACTCGGAAGCCGGCAATTTATCTTCCATACTTTTTAATGTAGAATGAATGATATACTGTTTCTCCATGGTATTGATCTTTACATAATCACCCTTCGATTCAAGCCACAAAATTTCACTCAGCAAAACCTTACGGATCACTTTATTGTCTTTAATGAATATCTGCTCCCGGTTAACTTCATTCAACTGGCTGTTTTTCATAGCCAGCAACTCCTTGGCTTTTTCTATAGCCAGCATTACCCTGGCTATGGATACTGGTTTTACAATATAGTCTATCACATTCAACTCAAAAGCTTCAATGGCGTAACCGGTTTTTGCAGTAATTAAAATGGTGGCTGGTTTTTCGGGAAGCAGTTTCAACAGCTCAAGCCCTGTCATACCGGGCATTTCAACATCCAGCAGCAAAATATCAATATCGTGTTTGCTTAAAAAAGATCTTGCTTCTATAGCCGATTCGCATTCGCCTGCTATTTCAATATCATCAATTTTTTTCAGCATCTCACTCAACATCAGCCTTATCACTTTATTATCGTCAACGATCAATACTTTATTCATGTCAGGTGAATTATTTTCAAATAAATATACTCATAACTACCGATATCGTTCATACATTCAAAGAGAAGCTAAAATTTATGAAAGCATTGTTTTTATCGGCAAGGCAGTCATTATAAAGGTTGAGTGTGATCTTTTACGGGTTGAGTTTATTCCGTTTAAAAACAAAAAAGCCACCCTGTGTAAATTACAGGGTGGCTTGTAAAGAGTATGGCTGTTTATTTTATAACTTCAATCTGCCTGTTAATGATCTCGTTGTTAACTGCCAGGCGAACAATATACTTACCATTTGACAACCTGCTCAGGTTGATGGTTTCTGTTTGGCTAAGCGCCCGGATAGTTTGCTCCTGCACCAGTTTTCCATCAATGGAAAGGATACTGATCGTTGCTGGTTTGCTGATCATACCTGCACTGAATGTGATATTCACATAAGTATTGGCTGGTATAGGATACATGGCTATCTTATCTTCTGCCTTACCAAAATTAACCTTGCGTATTTCGCTGTAAGTAACCGATCCGTCGATATCAGTAACTTTTAAACGATAATAATTTAAACCATTTTGCGGTGTAGTGTGCAGCTGGCTGTAGTTATGACTGCCGGTTGCAGGCTGGCTTCCGATGGCTGTAAAGTTTATGCCGTTGGTGCTGTATAAAACCTGGTAAGTAGCTACATTGGTTTCGGTGGCAACCTGCCAGGTTAATTTTACATTATTACCCTGTGGCTGTGCTATAAAACTAACCAGCTGAATTGGTAAAACATTACCTGAGGCCCAGTTTACAATGCCTGCATCAATATTCGGGAAATTATTACCCGATACAATATTGAAAGCTGCTGTTCTTCCTGCATTAGCACCTGTTGTGGTTACATCGCTGTCAACATCGCTTTCTGATCCGCTGTCTATGGCTCCGGCACCATTGGCTCCCAGGTTTTGTGCTGTCCATGCAGGATTGCTGCCTGGTGTAGCTGTTGTGTTAAAGGCCGGCAGGTTTGGCGAGAAGATGACATAGTAGCCGGCACCTGTTGGTATATTGGTTATCTGCCAGAATCCGTTACCATCTGTTACCGAACTGCCTATTGGCTGATTTGCAGCATTGTATAAGGTTACCAATATTCCGCCTATACCTGGTTCAGTTGCATCCTGTAATCCGTTCGCATTAAAATCGTCCCAAACAAAGTTACCAATGGTAGCGGGGCGTGGTACTGTTAAACCAGCATCAATGGTTAAGTCTGTTTCGCCTGCACTTAAAGTAATGCTTCCTGTACGACCATTGGCATTTGCTGGTACTGCATCGCTGTTGGTATTGTTCTGATTATCACCAGGCGTGTTTTGCTGTGTAAATAACATGCCTGTTGGTATGGTACTAAACTCCAGCTGGTAATCTCCCGGAGTAAGATTAGAGAAGAAATAATTTCCTTTTCCGTCAGTGATCATACTGGCTACTGCCAGTGCATCATCTCCATTACCTGCAATTCCATCCAGTCCAAATCCTGGCCTGAATAGACTTACAGTTACACCCGGTACTCCATACTCACCTGCATCCTGTGTTCCGTTGTTGTTCAGATCGCTCCAGACCTTATCTCCCAATGCGGCTCTCACTGTTACCAAACCGGCATCAAGGCTCCTGTTATCGCGGTTTGTACCACCGGCTGCAAAGTTCAATGTAACATTTGCAGTTCTTCCGGTTATCCTGTCGGCATCACTGCCGGTCAAATCATTGCTTGCAGATTTAACGGTAAAATCAAAACCAGCGGGATAATTATCAAAATCTACACTGTAATTTCCATCGGCCAGGCCGGTAAATAAATACTGGCCGGATGCATCAGTGGTAGTAACTGCAATGGCTGTACCTGCATTGTTAAACAAAGTAACCATTACGCCCGGAACACCATTTTCTGCCGCATCTTGTATTCCGTTACTGTTGGCATCAAACCAAACAAAATTACCCAGGCTGTTGGTATTGGCTGGTGTTGTCAATCCAAGATCAACCGATAAATTATCTTCGCCTTGTGCAAGGTTTATCAGGTCTGTATAAGATTTTCCTGCTACAGCAGGGTTGCCACTTACTGCAGTATTCACTGCGTTTCCGTCACTGTCTTCATCATCTGATATACCTGCAGCGTCTTTAACAGTTAAACCATAAGAACCTGGTAAATTGCTGAAACCTACCTGGTATGTTCCGGCATTTAATCCTGCAAATAAATATTCGCCCAATGCATTGGTAGTGGTGGTTGCCACGGCTGTTTGCTCAGCACCTGTAATTGAACCATCGCCATTTGCATCAAGATATAATTGTACAGTAACTCCCGAAACGCCCAGCTCACCTGCTTCCTGCTGCCCCATTACGCCACCGGGTAAATCGATGAATACTTTATTACCCAAACTGCCTAAACCACTTGGTAAGCCCAAACGTATACCGGCATCAACTGTAATATTGGTGGTTCCACCGGTTACTGTTACAGGTTGAGTGCGGCCTGTTGCCGGGTTTGCATCCCCATCAGTTGCCGTGTTTCCGCCTTTGTTCTGGCCAGAAAAACCATAACCTGCAGGTAAGTTGCTAAAGCCTATTGTGTAATTGCCTGCTGTTAAACCCGGGAATAAATAATTTCCATTGATATCGGTGGTGGCTGTGGCAACAACTGCCCCAACATTATTGTATAAGGTTACAGTAACACCAGCTACCGAAGGTTCGCCTGCATCCTGCACACCATTGCCATCATTATCTATCCATACACGATCGCCAACGGCACCTACATTTGGTGCTGGCTGTGTGCTGTAATAACCTGCATCAACACTCATGTTCTTTCCGCCGCCATTTAAAGTATAGCCCTGTGTTCTGCCGGTTGTTGGATCGGCATCGCTGTCTGTAATATCAGCAATACTGCCACCCATAGCATTTAGTGCAGTGCGTTGCATGCCTGCTACTGCTCCAAAATTGATTCGGTACAAGCCCGGATTTAAATTGGTGAAAATATAATTACCAAATGCATCGGTAGTAGTTGTTGACAATACATTGCTGTTTGCATCCAGCAATTGAACAGTTACGCCTGCAATGCCGGGCTCGCCTGCATCCTGGTCGCCATCGCGGTTATTATCGTACCATACACGGTCTCCTATACTTGCTTTGTTTGTTGGTTGCAAAATCAATCCGGCATCAATACCAGTGATCTGTGCGCCTGCCGGAGGAATGCTCACTACAGCACTTAACCTGGTTACAGGATCAAGATCACTATCGGTTGATCCGTTTGCTGGCGTTGTGCCTGCACTTGAGGTAAGTTGTGTTCCTGCAACAGGAGTAATACTTACTTTATAATTTGTATTGTTTGGTAAATTATTGAAAAGGTAAAAACCGTTCACATCAGTTACAGTAGTTGCATATACAACGTAGATGCCGCTGGCAGGTGCAGTTTCTTTATACAACGTTACGGTTATATTGCTTACGCCAGGTTCAGCTGCATCCTGGGTACCATTGCCATTTGTATCGTACCAAACCCTATCACCAATGCTGCTTACAGCTGCCGGTTGATTAAAGATGATACCTGCATCAATATTTCTTTCAAGTTCGCCGGCAGTTAATGCTATTGAATAAGATAATCCGGTAGTTGCGTTTACATCGCTGCCCAAAGCTTTTACTACTGTGCCATCCGTATTATCAACTGTATTCGATTGGGTGGTAAACTGGTAATTAGCAGGCAGGTTTACCTGTACCTGGTAGTTACCTGCAACCAAATTATCAAAAAGATAATTTCCATAACTGTCTGTAACGGTATTACCTATCGGCAATGCATCATCTGCCGTGGAAGCAATACCATCCAGGCCAAAACCCGGCCGGAATAAAGTGATCGTAATACCCGATACACCTGGTTCACCGGCGTCCTGTGTTGCATTCTTATTATCATCACGCCAAACCTTATCACCAATGCTGGCCAAAGGTTTTAAACCGATATCAAAATTATGATTGGTGTTGGCGCTGTTAAAAACCACTATAGCATTGGAACCATTCAGAATAGCATCATTATCTATATTATCCAATGAGTTGGCAGCAGCATCTGCCCTGCTTACCTGGAACCCTGCCGGTATGGCCAGTTCAATCCTGTAATCATAACCCGGCAGTACAACATTTCCTAATCCTGTCCAGGTGGCAGGTTTCCGGTTATCGGCACTGCTTAAAGCGCTAAAATAATAATTACCCGTAGCATTTGTGGTGGTGGTCCAGGTCTGGTCATCTGCAGTACCAAATATGCCGTCAATTCCGGGGCTTCTTAATGTTACTGTTGTTCCTGCTGCCACCGGCACTGTTGTTTCGCCGGCATCCTGTACACCATTTCCGTTGGTATCTGTCCATATACGGTTACCTATCTGTATGGGTGCCGCAGAACCGGCAAATTCAATATCTCCCAAACCATTGCCCTTCATAAAAGTACCGGCAGGGGCACCTGCATCCGATCCGTCATACATCGAAGTCCAGTTGTTCCATCCTCCTGTATTCACATCGTACCAATGCATACCGGCAGAATACCAGTAAGGCTCGCCGGTAGTACCTGGTGCCGATGTTGGATCTACTATAGTTTGTACCAGCTGGTTGGTACCCATCAGTTTTGCCATTGCACCTTCGGTATATTCACCCACAGTATTATCACCTGACTCATCATTATAAAATTCATAAGTTCCAACGGTTTGTCCATCGCCAAATCCATCTGCATTGTCCCTGGTATTGGTTATGGGGCAGCTACCCGCTGTACCTTCCATCACCCAGGCACCACCTACGCGGCAGGCGCGTAACATATCGCCCGAAATACGGGATTCTCCTGCAACCGTTCCGGAGCCGGCAACTGGTATGGTTTGATTGATACCCATCTGGTGCCCGAAACGATCGGTAATTGAAATGCCCATGGCACCATTCTCATCAAACTCCAGGTCGCTTATTAATGGCTCGGGATACCTGTACGATCCGCTTGATTTTACATCAGACCATATATCAGCCCACGAATGCCACCTGTTTGTGTTGCCATTAGAAGATGAAGTACGGTAATTAAGACTAAAAGTTATTTCATTGGTAAACCCGGCCGTAATATTTGCAGGGTCGAAACTTAAAATATAGCCTGTAAGATTGGTAGAATCCCGGGGCGTGGATGATGCATCACAAATGGCACCCAGGTAACCACGGCCCTTGTATATCTTTAATGCAAATGGACGCAGTTGTCCGCTTACACAGGAAGGAACACCAGGCAAGGTTAAAATATCATAAGCTTTGGTAAGAGGCCCCAGCACTGCAGCAGATGCATTATTTAATGATGCAGTAGTACCGGAAACATCCACGGTAACCAGCCTGCGCTGGTTAAGGTTTACAAGAACCAACAGTTGATTCTTATCATCTACTTCCACATCTCCAAAGCCAACTTTTCCTATTTTTCCAAATGCATCCAGGTCTTTTCCCGCTGCATCGCTTCCTGTTGCCAGGTAATTGTCACTGGTATTTGGGGTAGAAACACGGGTTACACTCCCCATATCCAAAGCAGTTGCACTGTTAGAAGGGGTAACTCCCTGTAAGGTGAAACTGCCCGATAAAGCATAATTACCAGCTGACAGATTTGCCATATACACACCGCCAACCCCCTTGGGTCCAAAACCAACATGACGTTTTAAAAAACTTCCGAAAAAGAACCTGTTCTGAATTTTTTGATATCCGATGCCCCACACAGAACCAACCTGCGCCTGGGTTGCCACACTAACCGTTGTAGGCGTATGGCCGTTCGTACCGTTATCTATCTGTTTAATACCAAATACCGCATTGGCCGAATTATTATGGTTAATATCGCCATGCGCATACACCACCGAAAGTAACTTGGGGTTGGGAGTTCCGGCATTATCCCAATAATCGTCTGGTGCATTCACTGCAAAGTTTGTAGCTGCATTGGGAGCCGTAACAAATTGCACGTTGGTGCCATTTCCGGTACCGTTCGTGCTTGCAAAATCAGCAGATGCCAGGCCTGAAAATTCAATGCGTACCGCAGTACCGGATGGAATTTCTACCGCCGTAAAACTGTAAGCACCCACGGCATCAGTTGTTTTGGTTGCTCCCAACTGAACATTGGAGCTGTTAAATGCCTTTACCGTAACTCCTGCAACAAAGGGTTCATTGTAGGCAGCAACATTGTTTTTTACTCCATTCCCGTTATAATCTCTGAATACGGTGCCCGAAACCTGGGCATAAGTTAAGCCTGTAATTGCAAGGCAGATCAAAACCAGAATCAGTTTTGTAAAGTTTTTCATTTATTGGATGTTTTTTTGGATAACTATATAAGTAAGCCTTACTTATACTTTCAAGTTGGTGACAAAACGGTAATTTGTAATATTTTATTGCTTTATTCGTAGAAAAAACACTACCATGTTATTCACCGCATCCGTTTGCAGAGTCATAAATAGCCGGATTTCTGAAGATCTGGCTAATAACTCAAAAAGTAGAAATGAGAAGGAAGGTTATGGATTCTGCTGATATATCCATTGCTTTTCAGATTCATCATATATAAACCTGTACAGCATTTCCTGTTTTTCCCTTGGGGCAATCAGGTTAAAATTAAATTCAATGCCATAAACCAGTAGGTTTCCATTGTTATCAGTCTTTATCCTCCGTACTTTATCATCGCCACGTGGACCCAGGTTTTGTAAAGTAAAAGTAGTTTGGGGCTTGCCCGAAAATTTACCAGATGCATCAAGTGTAATAACCTGTACATCTGAACTTCGTCCGGTTCCAAAAAAAAGCTGGCGCTTGCCGGCACCATAACTAATACCCATTCCCATGGCATCCACATGATCTAACTGGTCAATGATCTTTTTGTTTTTGATATCAATGGCATAAATATGCCCATTCTCCTGGTGAAGCCTAGAGCCTGCTACTGATGAAACATACAGCGTATTCGTTTCACACAGGTAAACCATGCCTATAATGCCGTATGGGTTTTGCGGATTAATTGAATCTTGCAGGGGCAGGTGCATAAACTCCTGCATTTCTCCGGAGGCTGCATCAACCCGGTAAATGGTATTGTTATTTGATATAGGATTGTCGAGTATGTTTATAAATGGCGCTGGCGATGTAAAAATATTTCCTCCTTCATCAATTAATATCGGTGCCAGCCAGCCACCTTTTTTCCAGCTGGGATGCTGAAATGATTTAACGATCCTGGCATTGGGATTACCCGGTTGCTCACTTTGTTTTAAAACCAATCCCATTATTTTCTGATCAGTTGTAGTAAAGAAAGAAGATTGTCCGTCAAATCCCATCTTTTGAATAAACGCTGTATTCCCCTTGCAGTTGTTTGCATCAAAATCTACCACTTCTTCTTTACAGGATTGAAGAACCAGGGCTGCTATACAAACAACTGCAATTAAAATAAATATGGGTGCAATGCGCTTCATGTAAATCTATTTTGCAGTATTTTTTACTGGTACAAACATAGGCCCGGCAAAGCAAGGATAGGCTTTGGTTACATAAATACCATTTTCCAGCACCGATTCTGCCCAGCAATACTCCCTGCCTTTGGTATCATCATTCTTTAACTGCGCCACATACCACAGCACTAATTTTTTATTCTGAATATTATCAGGCGATGGTTCAATAAATTGCTCCGGCCCCTGGTGATAATCTGTATTGCAGCATGGCCCGATGGTTACCAGGTCGGCTTCGCCTTCATCAACAGCGGGTTTGCTTTGTGTTACATATACATAGGCATTATCGCCTCTTCCGCCATCGCTAAATTTTCCGGTACCCGGCTGCATAAAAAAGCCATTACCCAAATTATCCGTTAACTGGTACTGGTATTTATTATCAGCGTATTTTGTAACCGCAGTTTGTAATTGCCATTTTTCCTGCGGCCAGTTGTACCAGTTAGTACCATCCCATTCTGCAAAATTATTTTGTTCGGCAGCAAAAGCAATCCTGAAAACCGGGCGGTAGGTTCCGTCATTACCACATCCCCGCCCGATACTGGCTCCCGCCACCCTGAAGCTTCCATCTTTATAAAACTCAAAGCGCTGCCGGTAATTATAGTTGCATGGCTGCGGCCATTGTTCGCTTCTGAAAACCTGCTCCAATGCAAAGCCGCTAAAATTGCCGGCATCATCTTTTATCTCCAGTATTTTAGGTGGCTCAAATGCAACAACAGCTGCCTGCGAAAAATAAGGGCAGCCAACGGCATCACTGTAGCCAAATCCATCCGTGCCACTATAACTCACATGCCAGTCAACCAGTTTGGCACTTTGCAAAATAGGTTTGCCATTAAAGCTTACCTGCGCAATGCGTAAACCATCGCTGCTGGTGAGCATGTAATTCAGTTTCCAGCCGTATTTTTCCAGGGGCGTTTCTTTTTCGCAAAAGCAGGCAGTTACCTTATCATCCTGCAATCTTCTTTCGGTGATCATAGGTGCTGCTGGGCCGGTGGTTCCAACATTTGTCCAGCGCACACCCACCAGTTTATGATCGGTCAGGTCAACAATAGCCCACAATGCTTTACCATCTTTTACAAAAGTAGGAGCAACGCATAAATGCCTGCTTCTTTCGCATCGGGTTCTGTTAAGCGATGTTTTGGTACTGGCCATCAGGGCATCTTTCTCTGATGGTTTTATGCCGTAAGCTTCCTGTACTTCCGGAGAATTAACAGCAATTTTTATGGCCAGGTTTTTTAAATGCAGGGGAATCTCGGGCTGTGTTTGCTGTTGTGTAAAAGTAGCAATCACTTTTTGTTGCTTTATATCTGCCAGTGCAATGGTTGTTAAATTCAGCGGGTAATTATACAGTTCCACCCGGTAACAATCGGCCATGTTTACTTTTTCTTTCACACCCGACAGGTCGCTTTCCCTGGCGGGATATACTCCGAAAATTTCGGTACGAAAAGGTTTATTGTCGCCAATATTTCTGATACTCCTGGTAAAATTTGCATCCTGCAAAGCTATCTGCTGCGCTTGTTTTTGATTACTGCTTAAGCTATCACCACACAATAGAACAGGTACAGGTTGCAGCAGCGCATTTTTAATGGCTTCTACTCTTGTATTTACAAAATCAAAAGTCTTTAAAGAATCGGCATTGATAACTACAGATTTTAAAACATTTTCATCGTACTTATTTGTATTATCAGAAGATACAGTATTGTTATTACAGGAAGATAAAAACCAAATGGAACTAAGAAGAAAGAAAGCGGCTATTCTCATATAATAATTTATACCTGTCAAATTTTATTTGCCACGCATGGTACTAAATAGTACGAATAAGAAAGATCAAATTCATTCGTGAAAATTTGTGGCCAACGTGTTTTTAGATATCGCAAAATACTATTTCTTTTTTGTTTCATCGCTGGTAAAGGGGTTTTGGTAAGCAGGGCTGATGATGAAACCACTATCGGACAGGCTTTGCAAAAAACTGATCAGGTTTATCTTATCTGTTTCAGAAATGCTGAACCCTTGTATCAATGGATCTTTGTAAGGATTTGCATTACCATCGCCTTTATAAATTCCCTGCTCTGTTTTTCGGCCCCCGCTTGCATAGGCATTAATAACATCAGTTAATGTGGCAGCACTGCCATCATGAAAATAGGGTGCTGTAAATACCAGGTTACGCAATGATGGTACCCGGAACTTTCCCATGTCAACCCGGTTCTTTGTTAGCTGGTAAAGCCCTTCATCATAAACCGGGTAGCCACCCTTGCCATCTGTATTATATAAACCTGTATTAAAATAATAAACCGTATCTCCTTTTTCATTTTTTATCAAAGGAGCAGAAAAATTAAATCCACCATGACAGGAGCCACATTTCAACTCGGCAGAAAAAAATAATTGCATCCCTCTTTTCTGAGAAGCAGTTAAAGCTGCCGAATCTCCTTTCAGAAAATGATCATACGGTGCATTACCCGAGTGAATAGAACTGATAAAAGAACTGATGGCCTGCTTGATATTGATCCATGAAATTTCTTTTTGAACCGAAGCAAACAGCTGTTGATACATGTTATCTGAAGCAATCTTCTGAAGAATTTTTTCTTCATTACCTTTTACACCCATTTCTGCAGGATGATCATTAAAAAGCGGGTTATTCATTTGCTGTAAAGTAGAGTGAAGCGTAGAATCGGCAGCAGTCAGGTATTTCAGATACCGCAGGTTAAAAAGTGGTTCTGTATTACGCTGATGCAGATCGGCATATACCCCCAGCGAACGCTTATAACCATCTGTAAAAGCAAATTGGGGATTATGACAGGTACCGCAACTGCGGGTATTATTTACAGACAGGCGGCGATCGAAAAAAAGGTAGCGGCCCAGGCTTAACATACTGCTGTCTTCATCCTGCACTTCATGCTGCCGGCCGCTTTTTGTATTGCAGGAGATAAAACAATCCGAAACAAAAAGAATGAGCACAGCACAAACAAATATGTAAACCGGTCTTGCCATTGCTTACAAAGATAAATCTATTACAAACGATGTTTTGATGAGGTCGTTCCCGTATTTTTTTACATAAAAAAAGGAGAGAATTGCTTCTCTCCTTGTACAGGGTTTCCATTATTACTTTTTGATGACCTTGGTTACCAGCACTTCGTTATCAATTAAAACGTGCAGTGTGTAAATGCCTGCAGGCAGCTGATTGGTATATGGTATGGTTACCAGGTTTTCTCCTTTAAACAAGCGGTCATTCTCTGTGTAAATAACCTGGCCCAGGTTGTTGATCAGGCGCAGATCGGCATTAGCGTTAACATCAGAGCCGATCTTAACATTAAGCTTATCTGTAACCGGGTTGGGCACAACAGTCAATGATTTTTTCTGCCTGTCATTCATAGTTATGATGATGATGTTGCTGTATTTAAACGCACCATCCCTGTCAACCGATCTTAAACGGATATAGTACAACGGTTGTGTGTAATTAATCAAGGTAAGCTGGTAGTTATTGATTGAAGCATTGAGTGCAACAACCGATCCGCCATTTGTATAACGGCTTCCGTCGGTACTGTATTCCACATCAAAATGACCGGTATTGATCTCGTTCTCTGTTTTCCATCTCACAATAATATCGTTACCATTTCTTTGTCCCGAAAAATTAACAAGCGAAAGCGGCAGTGCAATCGGGTTACCAACCGGAATGGTATAGTTTGCTACATTACTCAGGTTACCATTATTATCGTAAGCAGCATAGTTAAAGATAACGTTACCAACATAACCTGCTGCAGGATCTAATCTTAACCCTGCAGACTGCGCAGCTGTTAACACAATACCACCGGGATTAGCTGCAAGTACTGCGGCGGTCAGGTCTGCAAAGCCTCCCGTACAGGTTGCACCTGATGGTGTTGGCGGACATGGGATACTGATAACCCCTTGCGAAGTTGGTGGCACGCTGTTGATCACATAAGTAGCAATGGTACCATCTGCATCGCTGCTGCTTAAAGCTGGTATAGCTGTAGGGCCATTGCTGTTAAGCATTTTAGGTGCCAGAATATCGTTTGAAACCGGCGGCAGATCACTTACAGGAATTGTATAAGTAGTACTGTTACTGATAACACCGGTATTATCGGCCGCATGATAATTGAATATCACATTTCCTTTGTAACCAACAGCAGGATCGAAACGCATGGCGGCCATTTGTGTTGGCGTTAGCGGAATACCTCCAGTAGTATAATTAGCCAGCACCGCTGCAGTAAGATCTGCAAAACCTCCTGTACAGGTTGCACCTGTTGGTGTAGGCGGGCAAGGAACACTTAATACACCCTGTGACACGGATGGAAGCGATTCCAGGTAATAAGTACCAATGGTACCATCAGGATCGCTGGCAACCAAACCAGGTATAGCAGTAGCACCATTGTTATGCGACATAACCGGTGCTACAACCGGGTTAGCAACCGGCGGCAAACTGGTAACCGGTATGGTATAAACCGCACCAGCACTGGTAGCGCCGTTGTTGTCGGTTGTGATATAGGAGAACTCTACTTTACCACTGAAATTAGGATCCGGATCAAAACGCATAGCTGCTGCCTGGGCTGTGGTTAACACAATACCAGAAGGGTTAGCCGCCAACACAGCAGGTGTAAGGTTAGCAAAACCTCCTGTACAGGTTGCACCTGCAGGTGTGGCCGGACAAGGAATACTTAACACTCCCTGCGTTGCAGAAGGAACCGAATTCAGTGTATAGCTGGCGATCGTGCCATCATCTGTTCCAACCAATGCCGGTATGGCGGTTACACCATTTGTAGCAGGCATAGCCGGTGTAAGAATATTTTTGGCAATCGGTGGTATGTTACCAGCACCCGATACCGGGATGGTATAAGTAGATACATTACTCAGGTTGCCGCTATTATCCAGAGCGGCATATTTAAATGCTGCAAGGCCTGTGTAACCGGCTGTTGGATCAAAACGCAATGCTGCTGCCTGCGCCGGTGTTAATGAAATACCTGCCGGGTTAGCGGCTAATACTGCTGCTGTTAAATTTGCAAAGCCCCCGGTACAGGTTGCACCTGCCGGGGTAACCGGGCAGGGAATACTTAATACACCCTGCGATGCATCAGGCACACCCAGCAGTGTAAAGCTGGCAATTGTACCATCCGGATCTGTACCATTTAAAGCAGTAATAGCTGTTGGGCCCAGTGTATTGGCAAGAACAGTATTTACAATATCAGTAGTTACAGGTGGCTGATCATCCATAGTGATCCTGTAAGTTGCAGGCGCACTTATATTTCCGTTATTATCGGTTGTTGTGTAGTTAAATGGTGCAGTACCGCTAAATCCTGTTGTTGGATCAAATCTTAAACCAGCGGCCTGTGTTGGTGTTAACGCAATTCCTGAGGGATTGGCTGCCAGTACTGCCGGAGTAAGATCAACAAATCCACCTGTACAGGTTCCTCCTGCCGGTGTTGGCGGACAAGGAACGCTAAGTACCCCCTGTGCGGCTGTTGGCACTGTTGTTATGGTATATCCTGTTACAGTTCCGTCAGCATCGTTACCTGCTAAAGCAGGAATATTTGTTGCGCCGGAATTGAACGGAACGATCGTATTAATATTGGTTGCAGTTGGAGGCGTATTTACAACAGGCAGATTATAAGTTGCTGTGTTACTTACTAAGCCTGCATTATCGGTAGCTACATAGTTAAAAGAAGCCGTGCCGGTAAAACCAGGTGCAGGGTCAAAAACCAGTCTTGCAGATTCTGCTGCTGTTAATACGGTACCAGGAATGATATCTGCAAAACCTCCTGTACAGGTTAACCCCGCAGGTGTTGACGGGCAGGTGATCCTTAGTATGCCGCTGGCAGGTGCCGGAATGGTATTGATCGTATAAGAAGCGATTGTGCCATCCAGGTCATTTGCTTTTAAAGGTGGAATGGCTGTGTTTCCCAAACTGTTATTCAATGTTTGCGAAGTAATATTATCAGCCAATGGTGGCCTTGCTGTAGTTGCAGTGGCAGCAACAGGTATTGTATAATTTGCTGTGTTGCTGATATTGCCGCTGTTATCAACTGCGTTATAATTAAAAGTTGCTTTGCCAATAAAACCCGCAGCAGGATCAAATCGCATGGCAGCCATTTGTGTTGCTGTTAATGGAATGCCCGATGGATTAGCTGCCAACACCGCTGCAGTAAGATCTGCAAAACCTCCGGTGCAGGTTGCCCCTGATGGTGTAGGCGGACAAGGAATGCTTAATACTCCTTCGCCCACAGATGGTAAAGAAGTTATCTGGTATGTAGCAATAGTACCATCAACATCGGCAGAGTTTAAACCCTGTATAGCAGTAGGTCCGTTGGTATTAGGCATACTGTTTTCCATGATATTATTAGATACCGGCGGTAAAGAAACAACCGGTAATATATAGGTTGCTGTATTGCTCAGGTTTCCATCGTTATCAGTTGCATCAAATGTAAAGGATGCATTGCCCGAAAAATTGGGGGCAGGATCAAAACGCATGGCTGCGGCCTGAGCAGGGGTTAACACAATTCCACCAGGGTTGGCTGTTAATACCGCTGCAGTAAGATCTGCAAAACCACCTGTACAGCTTGCACCTGCTGGTGTAGCAGGACAGGGAATGCTTAAAACTCCCTGTGCAGCAGGCGGCACACTGGTAATTCTGTAACTGGCAATAGTACCATCAAGATCTGATGCTGTTAAGCCCGGAATGGCTGTTGCAGCATTCCCTTGTGGCATGGGAGCATTGGTAAAATTATCTGCTGTAGGCGGATATTCAGGAATCACTTTACTGAATGACATATCCCCTATTACAACCGCCTGTGTTGCAGGATTGCCAGTAGCACCGGGGCCCTGGTCCCAAAACAGAACTATTTTAGTAATAGGATTGCTGTATTGAACCAGTATGGTGGCACCTTGCGATGTAAGGCTACTGGTTCCGGAATTACCATTAGAAAGTGCAGAATTACCATAAGCCGTATTTCCACTGATCAGCACAGTATCAGGCGCTGTAAAAGCTGCCTGGAATTTTGTTACAATCGGGTTTGGTACCGCCACACCATTATTGGTTGCAGTAAAGGTAAATCTGTCAACATACGATAAAGGATTAGTCCTGTCCATATCTCCCAAATAAAAAGAAACGTTGGTCACAGGCCTGCTAAAGTTTATTTCTGTAGTTACTGTAGAAGTTAGATTTGCCCAGTCAACCCACAAAACCATAGGATTTCCACCAGTCAGTCCTGGTAAAAACCAGTTAATACCACCAGTAGTACCTACAATAGGAGAACTGTTTTGATAAGTGCCGGCCGCACTGTTGGTCATAGTTACAGTGGCAGTAACACCTGATCCGCCGATATTGGTAATGGTTCCTGAAGTTGAGCCTGCAGTCCAGCCCGCAGAGCCCCAATGTAAATTGTATGTTTGGGCATTTATTACCTGGGCACAAAAAAGAGTTGTAAATAAAAACAGGAGGTAAAATTTGGCTTTCATTTTAATTGTTTTGGGGTTAAGTTGATCTTTGCTTACCCGTTGATTATATATTTAAGAAGTACAAGTTTCATCGGGATAAGAAAACCGTTGGCAAATAGAAACAAATAAACAGCCGTCATTTTTTATTTTCGATTAATAGTAGTAATGAGCCGCTGAAGGCAGATTTTTTAATGTTTAAAAAATAGCACTCCGTATGAGCTTCGGTTATAGTTTCTGTTTTTAAGTAAATACAAACGAAATATGCTGTAAAATAATTAGAGCTTATTTTTCCGCAACCTTTTGATGTTGAGAGAAAGTAGTATTCCTTAACATAAAATACTGAGGGGCCGGCCAGGCTGGTTTATAGGTATGCGAATAAAAAAAGGAGAGAATTTCTTCTCTCCTTTCACTATAAAATTACTTCCGTATTATTTGTATTGTGCAGCCAATCCGTTCGACAGTTCAGTCATTTTCTTCAGGCTCTCATCATTCAATACGCCTTTCTTGAACTCGGCTAAAATTTCAGGATGTTTGTTTTCCATTTCCATTAAGAAATGCTCTTCAAATGCTTTTACATTTTTAACAGCTACATCCCTTAATAAACCTTGTGTACCCAGGTATATCATGGCTACCTGCTTTTCAACACTCATTGGTGAGTATTGCAACTGCTTCAATACTTCCACGTTTCTTGCACCTTTGTCAATTACGTTTTTAGTAGCAGCATCCAGGTCACCACCAAATTTAGAGAACGCTTCCAGCTCACGGTAAAGTGCCTGATCCAGTTTCAAGGTACCGGCTACTTTTTTCATGGATTTGATCTGCGCATTACCACCCACACGGCTTACCGAGATACCTACGTTGATAGCAGGACGGATACCGGCGTTGAACAGGTTACCTTCCAGGAAGATCTGTCCGTCGGTGATAGAAATTACGTTGGTAGGAATATAAGCAGATACGTCACCAGCCTGGGTTTCAATAATTGGTAAAGCTGTTAAAGAACCTCCGCCTTTTACCAAATGCTTGATAGAAGCAGGCAAGTCGTTCATCTGCGCAGCAATATCATCTTTTGCAACCACTTTCGCAGCTCTTTCCAGTAAACGGCTATGCAGGTAGAATACGTCACCAGGATAAGCCTCACGGCCCGGCGGACGACGCAACAGAAGAGATACCTCACGGTAAGCAACAGCCTGTTTAGAAAGATCATCATAAATGATCAAAGCAGGACGACCAGTATCACGGAAGAACTCACCAATGGCGGCTCCGGCAAATGGTGCATAGAACTGTAACGGAGCAGGATCTGAAGCAGATGCGGCAACAATGGTTGTATAAGCCATCGCGCCGTACTCTTCCAAAGTTTTCATGATCCCCGCAATGGTAGAAGCTTTCTGACCGATTGCTACATATATACAGTAAACAGGTTTTCCTGCTGCGTAAAATTCTTTTTGGTTGATGATGGTATCAACTGCAATGGCCGTTTTACCGGTCTGGCGATCACCAATGATCAACTCACGTTGTCCACGGCCAATAGGGATCATCGCGTCAATCGCTTTGATACCGGTTTGCAGTGGTTCTTTTACCGGCTCACGAAAGATTACACCCGGCGCTTTACGCTCCAGTGGCATCTCGTACAGTTCGCCTTTGATAGGCCCTTTACCATCAATGGGTTCGCCCAGGGTATTAATAACACGACCGCTCATACCTTCTCCTACTTTAATAGAAGCGATCTGGCCGGTACGCTTAACTTTATCACCTTCTTTAATTTCTGCACTGTCACCCATCAATACCACACCCACATTATCTTCTTCCAGGTTAAGGGCAATTGCTTTTACTCCGTTGTCAAATTCTACCAGTTCACCGGAACGAACATTGTTCAATCCGTAAACACGGGCAATACCATCACCCACCTGTAAAACTGTTCCAACTTCTTCCAAACTGGCACCTGCATTAAAATTGCTCAGCTGCTGGCGGAGGATTGCGGAGATCTCGTCTGGTTTAATTTCTACCATTTCTTTTAGTTGATATGTTATGAGTTAAGAAAGTTGATAAGTAAAGCTGCAGTAAGAATTTTATATTCCTGGTTAACCATTTAACCAGCAACTTTATCAACCTGTTTTTAATCGGCTGCAAAGGTATGTGAACAGGGGCGGAATGGCAAAAAAACGGGAATTAAATTGAAAAAAAAGTAGGATTAAGGGAAAAATGCGGCGAAACTTAAACATGTACAAATAAAAACTCCCTTTTCTGCTGAAAAAGGGAGTTTTTTACTTTTAAACCCTGTTATTGGCCACGCCTTAAAGGCCTTTGCTGATTATTTTGTCTTTTTTGTAATCTGTCCTTTAACTTGTTACCAAACTCTTGCCTCATTTTAAAAAATCTTTCGCACCGGTTAGTTCCAATTATTTTCACAAAATTATCCTGGTACTTCTTTTTGATATTTAACCGAGCCTGTTCTTTATCTAATTCAGGTAAGTCCTTGTTTACAGCTTTTAGCTCGTTGTCAAATTGTGTATGCAAAGGCCAGAATTTTTGAGCTTCTTCAGGCGTTAACTGTAATTGTTGGGTAACATATGCCACATAAAGTGCTTCAACCCGCTTCTGCTGAGTTACCTGATCGCCACCTTGATTTTCCTGGGCAAAAGCCATAGAAAAACTACCAAACAACAGGGTTAATATGAGTAAATATTTCTTCATGATAGTTATTTTAATTTTTTAGATCGTTAACATTAATATTGTTCAGGTATTTATCCAGGGCCTTTTCATCCAGCAGGTAATCTTCCTGCGAAGGCAATTCATTTTCATCGATACTATTGGCTACCATGGCTGTTTTAACATCGGTACCATTAGCTTCTAAATATTTTACAATATCATCATCAGATATTTTTGCAAGCTCCTGGTCAACATCCTTAATATCGTTCATGCCAACTTTAACATAGGCCGGCAAATCTGTATTTTCTACCGTTCTTCCGGTGAATTTAAAAACACTCAGCGCCATTATACCGGTAAAAGCCGCAGCCACAGCGTATTTAAAGAAAGCAGTGGTACGTTTTTTCATGCTAACCACTTTCGCAGGCACATGCACCGCATGTAAAACAGTTCCAGGCAATTCTTCAAAATAAGCTGGCGGCACGTTAAAAACCTGCTCATTTTGAATGCTGTACAGCATGGGTGATAATGCCCTTATTTCTGTAACGGCATCTTCTGCTTCAGTTGCTTGTATTTGTGTAAGAAGGGAGCCGGCCAATCCATCAAAATAACCCTGCGGAACTTCAAAAACATTTTTGCCTTGCAGATCCACCAGTATGGCCGATAATTCAGTTTCGCTATCCTGCGTCTTGATCTTAGCAAGTATAGACCCTGCCAAACCCTCAAAATAACCCTCGGGAACTTCAGCAGATGATTGATGGGAAGCCTGGCTCAACAAACCATTCTCTGCCTGTACCCCCAGTAAAATATCAGCACCCAGGCAATCAAAATACCCTTCAGGAACAGTAAAAACATTTACTTTTTCAATGGTTGCCAGGGTTGGACTTAACTCCCTCAATTCATTCAATATGTCTGTTCTCTTTTCCATCTACGCTTATCAGACTGTTTTTGTTATTAAAAGTTTAACGATTCAATATAAATTCCTCAATTTTTTTAACTGCATGATGATAGCTGGCTTTTAAAGCTCCTTCGCTGGTTTCAAGCACTTTGCTCATTTGCTCGTAGGGCATTTCATCATAGTACCTCAGGTTAAATACAACACGCTGTTTTTCAGGCAATTGCTGTATGGCCACCTGCAATTTCCACTCCAGTTTATTGGCATCAAAATGCTTATCGGCCTGCAGTTTATTGCTTAACCCGGTTTCCACATCACTCAGCGATACTGCCGATCTTTTTTTCTCTTTTTCCAGGAAAGTGAGGCACTCATTGGTGGCAATACGGTACAACCAGGTGTATAGCTGGCTGTCTTCCCGGAAATTATCCAGTGCCTTCCATACCTTAATGAACATATTCTGCAGCACATCATTGGCGTCATCGTGGTTTACCACCAGCCGGCGGATATGCCAATACAGTTTTTCCTGGTATTTTTTTAAAATGAGGGTAAAACTGCGTTCTTTGGTTGCAGCATCCCTGAACTGCATCAGCAGCTCCTTATCGTCTAAATGTTCAGTCATAGTGGTTGAGCGTAAAAATAAAAAAACCAATCATAGGATTGGCTTTTTTACAAAAGGTTTAATATGCATTATTTTCTGGATATTGCTTTTTCTGCTGCAGCTACAATATGGTCTGTATCCAGTCCGTATTTTATCAGTAGTTCCAATGGTTTTCCACTTTCACCAAAAGTATCGTTGGTGCCAATATACTCAATAGGTATAGGAAAATGTTTAGCCGCTACCTGGCCAATACTATCACCCAGCCCGCCAATGATGTTATGCTCTTCGGCGGTTACGGCACATTTTGTTTTTTTAATAGAAGCCAGCACTGCATCCACATCCAGCGGCTTAATAGTATGTATGTTGATCACTTCCACGCTGATACCTTTTGCTTCCAGTACCCTTCCTGCTTCTATGGCTTTCCACACCAGGTGGCCGCAGGCAAAAATACTTACATCGGTACCTTCAGACAATTGTTGCGCCTTACCAATCACAAAATCGGCCTCGTTGGTAAAAATAGGCCATACCGGGCGGCCAAAGCGCAGGTAAACCGGACCTTCGTAATCAGCAATAGCCATGGTTGCGGCCTTGGTTTGGTTATAATCGGCAGGTACAATAACCGTCATACCCGGCAGCATTTTCATCAATCCAATATCTTCCAGTATCTGGTGTGTCGCACCATCTTCTCCCAAAGTAAGGCCGGCATGCGATGCACATATTTTTACATTTTTACCGCTGTAAGCCACGCTCTGGCGTATCTGATCATACACCCTTCCGGTACTGAAATTGGCAAATGTTGTTGTATAGGGAACTTTACCACCAATGGTTAAGCCGGCAGCAATACCGATCATATTAGCTTCGGCAATACCGCACTGTATAAATCTTTCCGGAAATTCTTTAATAAATCCATTGAGTTTTAAAGAGCCGGCCAGGTCGGCAGTAAGGGCTACAATGTTTGGATTTTTACGGGCAGCTTCTAAAATGCCATCGCCAAAACCACTGCGGGTATCTTTATTACCGGTAACCTGAATTTCGTTGAGCATACACTAAAAGGTTTTAAAACTGTTATCTGTGCACAGAATGCTGCGATCAGTGGCGCAAAGTAAAAGAAAGATTTGCAGGGTGGCAAATGAGATTGAAAAAGTTGCCAACAACTTGCTAAAATAATATTGCTTTAGTTGGATATTTCCGAAACTGTATAAAATTTCAGATTGAACCGCTTTGCCTGGTTTATTACTTTTGTAAGGCGGGCCAAAGTCACACTGAGTTTCAGGCTGGTATTAATATCGTGGGCCACCAGTACTGCGCAGTTGTTGTTATCGGCTGCTGATTTTATAAGCTGAAGTACAGACTCGTCTGAGCGCTTACTGCTTTTATCAATGCCCAGGCCAAATAAAAGATTGTTCTTTTCAGTTGGGGCCAGGCTTTTACTGAAGTCGTTGGTGCCGTTGAGTGCCCTTACGCTTTTGAAGTAGCGCATCAGCATTTTATCGTACAGGCCATTGTGGGCCCCGTAAGGGTATGCAAACGTAGTTGGATAAAAACCATCCCTGTTCATCATTTTCAGACCGCATTCAATTTCATTCAGCATCATTTCGTCAATGGTATGCTTGTAGCGGTAAACATAATCCAGCATATTGTAATGATTAACACTGTGAAATGCTATTTCGTGTCCGTGGCTTTGTATAACAGACAATTTGTTTTTTTGTGCAGGAGAAAAACGGTTGTACTTGCAAACATAAAAAGTTGCTTTTACGCCAGCTGAATCCAGGTAAGGCAGATAATCAAACCAATTATCTATCCGGTCATCATCAAAAGTAAGTGCAATACCACCCTGGGGCATCTGGCCACGCTTTTCATACTTGGTACAGCCGGCAAAAAGCACACATAATACTGCAATGATTGCAGTTTTTGCATAATTAATATACATACAGTCAGTTTCTGTAAATTTATACGAGATCTTCTTTGGGGCAGGAAGGCGAAGATAACTGAAAACCTAATTCAAATCTGCGTGGGGTGCAGTAAATATTTTTTCATCGTCTTTCAGCTTCAGTTCCCATCTCCAGGCAGTATCCATCATATCCTGCAGGCTGTATTTTGGATTCCAGCCAAGCAGTTTCTTTGCCTTATCGTTGTTGGCATAAATGGCTACCACATCACCGGACCGGCGGGGGCCAATTTCGTAATTTAGTTTTACTGCACTTGTTTTCTCAAAAGCCTGGATGATCTCCAGCACGGTAAGCCCGTCACCGGTGCCCAGGTTAAATACATCGCAGTTGGTCTGGTTTCTGCCTTCCAGCAGGTAATTAAGTGCCAGTGTATGAGCGTGGGCTATATCGCAAACATGAATATAATCACGTACGCAACTGCCATCTTTGGTATCGTAGTCATTTCCCCAAACCTTCATCATAGGCAGTTTGCCAATAGCTGTTTGTGTAATAGCAGGCACCAGGTTTTGTGGTTTACCCAGGGGCAGTTCGCCCATCAGGGCAGATGGATGGGCACCAACCGGGTTAAAATATCTTAATAAAATAGCATTGTTCTTACTGGCATTCATAGCATCGGCAACGATCTTCTCTCCCATTTGCTTGGTAGCTCCGTAAGCGGATTCTGCCGGTTTCATGGGCGTTTCTTCGGTTACCGGTATAGCATCGGGATTACCATAAACCGTACAGGAAGATGAAAAAACAAAATGCGGTATTGCAAACTCATCGGCACATTTTAAAATGTTGATGAGCGAGTTCAGGTTATTTTCAAAATAAAGCAAGGGTTTTTCTACCGACTCTCCTACGGCTTTATAGGCTGCAAAATGAATGATGCCGGTAATGTCGGGGTTTTCCTGGAAAATGGCATAGGTGTCATCGTAAATACAAAGATCAACCTTGTAATTCTTTACTGTTTTGCCTGTTATTTTTTTAACCGCTTCCAGTATGTTCTCATTGCTGCGACTGTTGTTATCAGCCGATACAACGTCAAATCCATTTTGAATAAGATCAACTATGGTATGTGCGCCAATATAGCCGCAGCCACCGGTTACCAGTATTTTTTTCATACACAAAGAAACAAAAAAATCACTCAAGGTATCGAGTGATTTTTTTAGATATTACTAAAATATGTTTTACAGAAAGAAATGTATCAGGTAATAAGTGGCCGCTGCCAGCAAGCCGCTTACCGGAATGGTTAAAACCCAGGCCCATAAAAGATTTACAGTTACGCCCCACCTTACGGCGCTTAATCTTTTGGTGGCGCCTGCACCAATAATACTTCCGGTAATGGTATGCGTGGTAGATACCGGTATACCCATCTGCCCGGTAAAGAACAGGGTAAAAGCACCGGCTGTTTCAGCAGCAACACCTTCCAGTGGCGTAACTTTTGTGATCTTGGTACCCATGGTTTTAATGATCTTCCAGCCTCCACTCATAGTACCCAAACCAATGGCTACATAGCAGGCAATGGGTACCCAGTTGGGCAGGTCAGAAAAATTCTGGATGGTTCCGTTGGCAATTAAGGCCGCACCAATAATACCCATTACTTTTTGTGCATCGTTACCGCCATGGCCAATACTGAATGCAGCAGAACTGAGCAACTGCAGCTTTTTAAACATGTTGGCAACCTTGTAGGCCGTAGGTGTGCGTATCTTCTCAACATATAAATAGACCAGGCAAAATAAAATAGATGTAAAGATGATACCCCAAACGATCATACTGTTATCCGATTTGTCGATATCCTTGGCCAGTGCTTTTTCGATACTAAAAGAAGCGATCTTCTTTTTTACTTTATCCTTGTTGGCATCTTTAATAGGATAGATGGCATTGATAGCCATCATGGTACTATCCATCGATATTTCTTTTGCCAGGTATTTTTTTAGCGGTGCCTTATATTTTTCAGTGGCGTCCTTGGCAACGGTATATTCTGCTTTGGCGTTTTCATCGGCTGTGGCTTTTGCTTCCAGCACCAGGTAATCGTTGGCATTTCGTATATCATCCTTTAGCCTGCTGGCCTCAATCTCTTTTAGCCAACCACTGTCGTAAGCCTGTTTGGCAATATTTTTTGCACCCAGTTTATCAAAATCATCTACCAGCACCAGTATTTTATTGTAATTCGGAATTGCCTTATCCAGTTTTTCCTTTGCCGTGTTATAGGCTTTTATGACTGTGGTATCATTCGGATTTTTATCCTTTTTAGCCTGTGCATCTGCAACTTCCGTTTTATACTTATCAACCTTTAAAAACTTTCCAAGGTTCTCTTCCATTTTACTGTTCTCAAAACTGTCAAAGAAAAAAACAGTTAACACCGTAACCAGGGCTATAATACCCAGCCGCAGCCAGATATTGCGCATGATTGTGACGACGGTGATAAAAATAGAGATCACCATGCCTATAAGCGGAGCCAGGAAAATGAAGATGATCGTTTTAATGATGATATCCGATTCAATGATCTTGCTCCAGCTTACCCCCATGCCTTTCATCATCATGGCGTGTGCAATAGCAGCACCGGCAAAACCGCCTATCAGTGTATGCGATGAAGAAGATGGAATACCATACCACCAGGTTAATAAATTCCAGAAGATGGCAGCTATAAGACCGGATAAAATAACCGGCAGTGTGATAAATTCTTTGTTTACTGTTTTGCTGATGGTATTGGCAACAGCGTGATCTTTAAAGATAAAAAATGCAATGCAGTTAAAGAACGCCGCCCAAACCACCGCCTGGAATGGCGTTAGTACTTTGGTAGAAACAATGGTGGCTATGGAATTTGCCGCATCATGAAAACCGTTGATGTAGTCGAAAATTAAGGCCAGCGCTATAATTACTATTACTAAGGTCATAAATTCTGATTTGATGATTTGTTGATTTGATAATGACTTAATTAATTCGAACAATCATCAAATCTTCAAATTAATTAATTTTCAAATTGCCTATGCGTACTTCACAATGATGCTTTCAATCACATTGGCAGCATCCTCGCATTTATCCGTTACAATTTCCATTACCTGGTATATCTCTCTCTTCTTAATAACTTCTTTGGCATCATTTTCTTCTGCAAAAAGTTTTTCAATGCTCATATCAAAAATATCATCGCCCTGGTTCTCTATACTGTTAATGGCCACCAGCGCATCGGTGATCTGGCGCATGTTCTTCATATTACGCAGTTCAGTAACCGCATCGTGTACCGCCACACAACCCTGCCCGATGATATCGGCCATTTTATGTATGCCTGTATCGTTTGGATTTACCCGGTAAAAATTTATTTTTTTGGCTGCTGCATAAATATAATCGGCAATATCATCCAGCGCCGATGCCAGGTAATGTATATCCTCCCGGTCAAAAGGCGTGATGAAATTCTTACCTAACTCGGTAAATATCTGGTGAGTAAAATCGTCATTCTCATGCTCCATGTCTTCCAGGTCTTTGATCAGCTTTGCACGGCCGTCAAAATCCGGTTCGTTCACTACTTCTTTAAGTTTTTCGCCCATTTTTACCAGCACATCTGCCACATTTTCGAATAGCTGAAAAAATACCCTGTCTTTAGGTAAAAAGATCTTTAAAATTGAATTTAAGCCTGCCATAGTTTATTATTTGCGGCAAAGATTGCCCTTTAGGCTAAAAAAATAAAATTGTTTGAAAATGGTAATAATTTGATAACATAGAGGTAACATTAATTTGTTATTCCTTTGCGCAAAACTTCAACATGCTAAGGAAGAAACTGCCATTACTGGCTGTGCTGCTGGTATTTTGCCATGCTGTACAGGCACAATACCTCATGGATATGGTGGATACCAGTAAAGAAACCGGCCGCGGTTTACTCAATCTTTATAAAAAATTCGATCATCTTAAAATAGGCGGTTATATTCAACCACAGTTTCAGGTTGCAGGAAGCAAAGGTATAAAGTCTTTTGAAGGGGGCGATTTTTCTGCCAAAGTAAGCAACCGGTTTATGCTGCGCCGAAGCCGGGTTCGTATTGACTATGTGCATTTTTCCGAAAATAAAAAACCAAGCGTGCAGATCGCTTTTCAGTTTGATGCCAACGAACGTGCTTTTACAGTTAGGGATGTATGGGGACGTATTTTTGAAAACAACGCCAAACTGTTTGCATTTACCATGGGTATGTTTGCACGCCCCTTTGGTTATGAAGTGAACCTCAGCAGCAGCGACCGCGAAAGCCCCGAAAGAGGACGCATGAGCCAGACCCTGATGAAAAGTGAAAGAGACCTGGGAGCCATGTTAACACTGGACTCCAGGAGAAAAGATAATTTGCTGAAATATGTAAAAGCCGATATTGCTGTTTTTAACGGGCAAGGCATTAATGCCGCAGGAGATTTTGATAACAGCAAAGATGTCGTTGGCAACCTGGCTTTAAAACCTTATCACCTGGGCAGCCATGTTACCCTTGCAGCAGGTGCATCGGTATTGTATGGTAGCCTGTTACAAAATACCAAATACGTGTATTCAACCAGCACAGTTGCTGGTATTAAAAAAGTAACGGTCGACTCTTCGGCAGATAATCTCGATGGCATATCGCCCAGGCATTACTACGGAGCCAACGCCCAGTTTAAATACAAAACCAAAAAAGGCCTTACTACTGAGTTAAGGGCCGAATTCATAGCAGGTACACAAACCGGTACTGCAGCCAGTTCCGAAACGCCTGCTGCATTGGTTAGCGGTGCCGATGGCTTTCACATCCGCCATTTCAATGGCGCTTATTTTTATCTGTTACAGCAGGTATTCAATACCAAAAACCAGGTATTGCTTAAATACGACTGGTACGATCCCAACACAAAAACAGCTGGCAACGACATAGGTGCAGCCGGAAGCAATTTTACTGCAGCCAATATTAAATACAGTACCCTGGGTTTTGGCTATATTAACTACCTCACCGAGAATATAAAAGTTGTTTTGTATTATGCCCGTGTTTTCAACGAAAAAACCCAGCTCACAGGTTTTACCAGCGATGTAAAGGACGATGTGTTTACCTGCAGGCTGCAGTTCCGCTTTTAACACCCGGCAACGAACAACGGTCAACCACCAACGATTTACATCCCGGTAACATTGCCGTAACATATCGGTAACAATTACCTAACATTTCATTCATGTTGGCATAATACGCAAGTTGTCCTTTTGCAGTAAATAATTACTGCATGAAACCGCTTTTACTAATTGCCACTTTTTTACTTACCATATCTGCTTCATTTGCACAAAAAGGAAGGATCGAAGGAAAGATCACCGACTCAAAAACAGGTAACCCGCTGGCAGGCGTTTCTGTATTACTTAAAGAAACCGGAAAAGGCATTGCTACCAACCTCGATGGTCGTTTTATATTGAATGTAGAACCCGGAAAAAAATACACACTGGTCATCAGTTCTACCAATTACCAGGGTAAAGAAGTAAGTGATGTACAAACAGGAGCCGATGGTATTGCTTATGTAGATGTTGCGCTTGACATGAAGGCTAAGACCGGCGATGAAGTGGTGGTAAAATCTACCTCGGCCAGGAAAGAAAGTACCAATGCACTTATCAGTTTTCAAAGAACCACCAACACGGTTGCTTCAGTGATCTCTGCCGAAGCTATCAGGAGAAGCCCCGATAAAAATACCGGCGAGGTACTGAAACGCACACCAGGCGCCAGTATACAGGAAGGAAAATTTATTGTGATCAGGGGTTTGGCCGATCGTTATAACCAGGCCATGTTCAACGGCGTGTTATTAACCAGTACCGAGCCCGACCGCAAAACATTTTCATTCGACCTGATACCTGCTTCCATGATCGATAATATCATCATCAACAAAGCCTTCGTTCCGGAGTTTCCGGGCGAGTGGGCTGGAGGCTTGATACAGGTAAATACCAAAGACATCCCTACTAAAAATTTCTTTTCAATACAGTTAGGAACCGGTTTTAACTCTCAAACCATTGGCAGAAATTTTTATAAAGATGCGGGCGGAAAAACAGACTGGCTGGGCATAGATGACGGCAGCAGGAATTTACCAACCAGCTATACCCGCAAAGCCGAATTTGATTCAACTTCCCCCGCAGGTAAAACTGCTATTGGTAAACAAATGCGCAATGCCTGGGCACCACAGCAAACCAATGCACCGCTTAATGTTTCTTTTCAGTTAAATGGCGGGTTTACCGGCAAAATATTCAAGAAAAATATCGGGGGCATCTTCGCCATCAATTACAATAAGAGTAATAAATACTTGAAGCTGGTCAACAAATCGAACGCCATTGATAACCTTACCAATGTAGTAAGTGTTATATCAGAATACAATGATGATAAATACCAGCAGGATGTTGCCGTAGGCGCACTGGCCAGTGTAAGCCTGCAGTTCAACCCACGCAATAAGGTTTCCGCAAAAGCAGTTTTAAATGTAAACTCACCCAATTCAGTTACGCTGCGTAATGGTGAAGATTACTCACGTACAGAACAGCTTAAAGGCAGCCAGTTTACATTTAAACAAAATACCTTCTTTACATCGCAGCTAACCGGCGAACATAGTCTTACCAAACAGTTGAAATTTAAATGGTACGGTGGCTTTAATATATTGGATGGTTACACACCCGATCAGCGCCGCATATTATATTCTAAAGTAAGTGGCTCACAGGATCCTTATGCACTACTGCTTTCCAACTCCCTTTCGCAGCAAAGCGGCAGCCGCATTTACCAAACCCTCAGCGATTATATTTATACCGCCGGTGGCGATCTAAATTATAATTTTAAATGGCTGGGCCAGTCACAAAACATTAAAGGCGGTTACATGTTACAGGTTAAAGACCGCCTGTATGATGCGCAGTTGTTTGCAAATTACCTGCCACTGGATAATCCATCATTAAGGGCCTTACCTGCCGATATGGTTTTTGCACCTGAAAATTTTGGCACCGGCACCGACAATAAATTTGCTTTCGATGCCATCAAAGGAAACACATTCCGGTACATGGCCAACACCATTTTAAATGCAGGCTTCCTGCAGTTTGATAACCAGTTTACCAGTAAATTAAGGGTTGTGTGGGGATTGCGTGTTGAAAATTACGACCAGCTGATCGGCAGTGTAAAAAAATGGGATCCACGCCATACCTATTCTAAAATAACAGATTTTTTACCGGGAGTAAATGCTACCTATAAACTTAATAACAAAACCAACATTCGTTTATCAGGCTCTCAAACCGTTATCAGGCCCGAACTTCGTGAGTTATCGGCTTTAAACCTGTACGATTTTGAGCTGAACGCATCGGTACAGGGAAATCCATTACTGAAAAGAACCAAGATCGAAAACTTTGATCTGCGTTACGAAATATACCCAAGAGCAGGCGAAGTGATCAATGCCGGTATCTTCTACAAACATTTCAACAACCCGATAGAGCAGATCTTCAATGGCCTGGGTGGTGGCGCCAGCACATTGAACTATGCCAATGCCAACAAAGCTTACTCCTATGGTGTTGAAGTGGAAATGCGTAAGAAACTTGATTTTGTGAGTGCGCTGAAAAACTTCACATTCCAGGCAAATGCAGCCTACATACGCAGCCGTGTTAAGGATGATGCACTGCAGGTAAACAGGTCGTTACAGGGTCAGTCGCCATACATACTTAATGTGGGTTTACTGTATGATCTCGAAAAATATGGGCTGAATGCCACACTGCTCTTTAATCAGATTGGTGAAAGGATCTACCTGGTAGGTGATATCGTGGGCGGTGCCCCGGATATTTATGAAGCCCCCAGGCCGGTACTGGACCTGCAGTTGGCAAAAAAATTATTAAAGAAGAAAGCTGAAGTAAGATTAAATATTTCAGACATCATCAATAAAACACAGTACTTCTACCAGAACACCGGCAGCAAAGAAAGTTTTCAGAAGAGCAGCGATGCTTTACGCTTTACCCGCAAATATGGAACCAATTTCAGCATTACATTTAATTACGCACTATAAAATTTAAATAATAAAAACTAAACATTCAGAAATGAAAAAGTACATGTTATACACAGCAGCTTTAATGGCAATTACGATCAGCAGCTGCAGAAAAATTGAAACCGACGGCGAGATACAGGTTGTTGTTGTAAATGGCGGTGGTGGCGGCACCACAACCGGCCAAACCATTACCCTGCAGGGACGCATCAATGCCGATACAGTTTTAAAAAAGGCAAACACGTATATCCTGAAAGGTTTGGTGTACATGGTGGGCAACCATACCATGACGGTTGAAGCCGGAACCGTTATCAAAGGTTCATTCAGTGGAACAGATGTAGCTGCCTTGATAATCACCCGCGGATCTAAACTGATCGCTATCGGGTCTCCTACTGAGCCCATCGTTTTCACTTCATTATCACCTAACCCCCAATCGGGCGATTGGGGCGGTATTGTACTCTGCGGTAAAGCAGGTTACAACTTAAGTTATAATGGCACACCCGGCCTTTTCCAGGTAGAGGGTGGCATTGATAATGCAAATGGCGATGGCCTTGCCGGTAGTGGCGATGCGGTGGCCCCTGCACCGGTTGATAACGATAACTCAGGCACGCTGCAATATGTGCGTATTGAATATGCAGGTTATGCTTACCAGCCCGATAAAGAGATCAACAGTCTTACACTGGCATGTGTAGGTAGCGGAACAACCATCGACCATGTGCAGACCATCTATGCAAAAGATGATGCCTTTGAGTGGTTTGGTGGCAGCGTAAACTGTAAATACCTGATTGCTTATAAAACACAGGATGATGATTTTGATACCGACAATGGTTTCAGTGGCAAAGTACAGTTCGGATTGATCATCCGTGATTCAGTGATTGCCGATATTTCAAAATCAGAAGCTTTTGAAAGTGACAACAATGCAACAGGAACTACCGCCGGCCCAAAGACAAGAGCCATATTCAGTAATATAACAGCCATTGGTCCTAAAGCAACTTTAGCCAACACAGGAAACTCTTTGTTCCTGGCAGGTGCACAGATCCGGAGAAATTCTGCTATTTCAATTTTTAATTCAATTATTGTTGGCTGGCCCGTGGGTATTTATATTGATGCTACTACCGGTACTTCAACTGCTTTGAATATTGAAGACAGCAGCTTACGTTTGAGAAATGTTACCCTGGCAGGTAATGCAGTCAATGTAAATTTTGCCGGAACTGCAGGAGCTACCATTAATTCTCCTGCTGCCTTAACAACCTGGTTCACCAGTTCATTTTACAACAACGATCTGCTAACCAATGTATCTGATGCAAAGCTTATTCAGCCTTACAATTACGGAGCACCAGATCCAACGCCATTTGCAGGTTCTAATGGTAACCAAAAGATCAACTCAGGCGGAGAGTTCTCTGATCCTAAATTTGCCGGAGATACCTTCTTTGATAAATCAGTTACCTTCCGTGGCGGCATAGCCCCTGCAGGCCCGCTGGCAAGCTGGTGGAAAGGATGGAGCAGGTTCTAATACATATTTTTTGTCTGAAAAAGCATCTGCCCATGGTAGATGCTTTTTTTTAACTTTACATTTCAACTACTATCATGAGACTATTTTTATTACCGCTTCTGCTGTCAGTTTTATTTTTAAGTTGCAAACAACAAACCGGCAATGCAAAGATCCTGGCCAGTCACTTTATCGACTCAGTTATTAAACACAGCGACAGCAGTTACGAAAAACCTTATTACAGAACCGATTTTGTAACAGCTTCTTACCACGTAAATACAAAAGATGGCACGGTATGCCAACTCATGAAAGATTCTTCGGGCAATATCCGCCAGGTAATTATTGCCAAAAAAGGAACCCGTATCTTTTTTGCCCTGTACTACAAGAACGGGCAGCTGCAGGCCGATCTGCCGCTGGATGCTTTTGGCCAATACCACGGCACCGGTAAGTTCTTTTATGAAGATGGCAAACTGCAAAGCACCGGTAATTATACACATGGCTTAAAAACCGGTGATTGGAAATTATATGACAAGAACGGAACACTTACAGCTACAGATTCATACGACAGCAATGGTAATCTGCTTCCACAAAAAGCGCCCTGAGTTAAGTTAACCAGGCCCATATCCATAACATTTACATAATCATTCGTTCAACTTCACATAACATACCGGTTGTACTTTACACCCTGTCAGTTAGTTATAACAAGTACAAATTTTTCCTTAGCAATTAGCAAGTTCTCATGCTCCCCACCCGGTATTCTTATCTGGGTGGCTTTTTTCTGTATTAACAAAATGTTACCAAATTGTTACTATGCACATTTAAATCACATTTTTAAACACATCTATGAATAAAGGATTTTTAAAATTATTTTCACAGTGCTTAGTTGAACACTGTAGCTGTGAAATAAGCTTTTAAAAAGTCAAGCCAGGTATTTAAAGTAAATACACCTGCCAAAAACCAATAAATATATTCACATGAAATGGGTTAACGTAAACAACAGTTCATCTACCGACAATTTTGAATTACTGGAAAATGAAAAAGTACTGGCAGGCATTTCATTTAGCAGGCAAACACGTTTTGCACGCCTGGTAAGTGGTCTTGAAAAAAGGATGTTCTCCTTTGAGAAAAAAGGGTTTTTAAAACCTCAGAAAGTTATCAGGAATGAATATGGAATAAAGCTGGGTAAGGTAGAAGGTTTAAAATTAGGCGGCGAAGAAGGGTATATAGAGTTGGATGGAAAAAAATATTTTTATACCTATGATAAAAAAAACTCCGGTGAACTGGTAGTATATGATGAGTTCCGGAATAAAAACCTGCTTACCTGCAGCTTTAATGCGCTTAACCTGGGCATCAACAAAACCAAATCCTTACTCGATACAAGGTTTGCCAGCCTGCTGTTGCTGCTTTGCTGGTATGCTTTTCAGCCACACAGTTCAGGTTCTGCCAAAGTGTTGTAGCATTGAGGATTTAATATTGGCATAATATCCCGTTAATAATCTGTTTATACGCCAGGTGTTTCTTTGCAAAACATCTGTAAATGAAAATACTTAGCCTGTTTGTACTTTCCTTTGTTGCAAGCCAAAGCAATGCACAGTCAAATCAGTCGCCCACCAACATTTTTATTATTACTACCGACGGATTTCGCTGGCAGGAGCTTTTTAATGGTGCCGATTCATTGATCATCAGCAACCCGGCTTATGTAAAAGATACTGCCCTGCTTAAAGAAATGTACTGGGATAATGACGTGAACGAAAGAAGAAAATTACTGATGCCCTTTGTGTGGAAAACACTTTTGAAAGCAGGCGCTATCTACGGTAACAGAAATTCCGATAATAAAGTAAGCATGGCAAACGCTTATCGCTTTTCGTATGCTGGCTACAACGAAATTTTAACCGGCTTCGCCGATCCCACTATTAAATCCAACCGAAAAAAAACCAACCAAAACCAAAACCTGCTTCAGTTTTTAAATACACAACCCGGTTATGAAGGCAGGGTTGCTGCTTTTACCAGCTGGGGACTTTTTGATTTTATACTGAATAAAAAACAGGCCGGTTTCTATCTCAACAGTGGTTATCAGCCTGTAAGACACGATTCTCTTTCTGCAACCGAACTGCTTGCAAACGCAGTACAGGCAAATGCTATTGATAACCGGCAACACACCAGGAACGATATGCTTACTTTTGTAACAGCCAAAGAATATATACAAAACCAACATCCTAAAATTGTGTTTATCAGTTTTGGCGAAACCGATGAGTATGCCCACAGAGGAAACTACGACAGTTATTTACAAAGTGCACACCTCTTTGATGAATACCTGGCCCAGCTCTGGTACCTGGTAAATAAGGATCCCTTTTATAAAAACAATACTGCTTTTTTTATTACTACCGATCATGGCCGTGGCTCAGGCGAAAACAGCTGGGTAAGGCATGGCTTGTTTACAGCAGGCAGCAACAGCAGCTGGCTGATAACTTCCGGAAAAGGTATTCAGCCCAGGGGAGAACTTAAACATAAAGAGGAGATTTTTAACGAACAGCTTGCTCAAACCATTGCACAAATGCTGGGATACCAGTTTGATGCCCGGCACCCGGTAGCAGATCCTTTAACGATAGCAGCACCGCCACAAAATAGTAACACTGGCTTAACGCTGAGATAATAGTTTGGTAAACCACTACAGATAATTTGCATAACAAACAACTGAAATGCAAAAGACAGCCACTGCTTTAAATCAGAATAGAATTTACTTTGCCGGCCTTTTTATGGTCTTGCTTTCCGCCATTGTATTTCTGGCATTCAATGGAAAAGAAGCTGCATTCATGTCGCTAAACAGTTACCATCCCTTTTATTTAAACGTTTTTTTTATAAACTACACATTTATGGGCGATGGCATTTTTGCCGCTTGCCTGGTGGCAGTCATGTTTTTTTATTTTAAACAAAAACAATGTGCTGCAGCATTGCTGGGCTCATTCCTGATTTCAGGATTGGCCGCCCAGCTGACAAAGAATCTGATCAGTTCCCCAAGGCCAAAACTATACTTTGAATCGGGTACCTATTTAAATTTTATTGATGGTGTAACACTTACCGGAAACTCCGGCTTTCCTTCGGGGCATACCGCCACTGCATTTGCCATAGCTACCGTGCTTGCACTCATGATAAAAAATAAAAAATGGCAACTGCTGATATTACCGGCGGCCATATTGGTTGGCTATTCACGCATTTACCTGGCACAGCATTTTTTATTGGATGTAATTGCCGGAGCTATACTGGGCAGCTTATCCGGTATGCTGGCATTCCATTTGGCAACCAGCCGCATGCATATCAGGTCACTCTTTAAAAAATTATACCCGGTATCCACCGAATCCGAAACTTCAACAGCTGTTATACAAACTGCATGATCAATGCACTGGATAATCACCTGTTCAAATTCGGGCTGGTTGGCTTAAGCGGTATGGCTATCGACTTTTCTGTTACCTGGGCTTGTAAAGAAAAGCTGGGTTTCAATAAATACCTTTCAAACTCACTGGGCTTTTGCCTGGCGGTAACCAGTAATTTTTTATTGAACCGGTACTGGACATTTGGAACCGGTGCCCGGCCATTTATGCCACAGTTTGCCAGTTTCATTTTGGTTTCACTGGCAGGCCTGGTAATTAATAATCTGTTACTCTACGGGTTTGTTAAAAAACTACGTTTTGATTTCTATTTGCTTAAACTGATCGTAACAGGGCTTGTTTTTTTCTGGAACTACCTGCTGAATCTTCTGTTTACTTTTAACTAATCCCGGTTGAATTATAAAAATAAAACCCTGCTGCTCATTTTTATTGCAACTGTTGTACGCTGCACTATTGCCTGCTGCATTGAATTGGGTAATGATGAAGTGTATTACAGGATGTATGCCCAATACCTGCAGTGGAATTATTTTGATCACCCACCCATGGTTGGCTGGCTGATAAGGTTTACCACCGCCAATCTTTTGCTCGACCATGAATTTTTTATTCGCCTCGGTGCCATCATGGCTGCAGCAATAACAACCTGGTTCATCTTTTTAAGCGGAAAAACATTGAACAATGCCTACTGCGGTTTTTTAGCGGCGGTTATGTACACTTTCGGTATCTATGGAAGCATTATCGCCGGAACCTTTATCCTACCCGATTCACCACAAATGGCATGCTGGTCTGCCGCATTATATTTACTGATCAGGATTGCCGGCTACAGCCATATTAACCGTACAAAAAAAAGAGACCTGTTATTATTCGGCCTCGTTGCCGGATTGGGTATGCTGTGCAAAATACACACAGTGTTTTTGTGGTTCGGTTTGTTACTATACATCATCCGGCATAACCGGCAATGGCTTAAACAGCCTGCTTTATACTTTTCTGCAATCATTACTGTCGCCTTATTTTACCCGGTTATACAATGGAATATAGATAACCATTTTATTACGTACCTGTACCACAGTAAAAGGGTAGCAGTAACAGGCAGCACAATCAATATCAGTTCATTTGCAGGTTTTATGGGCGGACAGGTTTTATATTTTAATCCTATTATTTTCATCCTGGCTGCAATAGCAACGGTTGCAGCTTTTAAAAACAGCCTGCCGGTTTCATTATCACAAAAAAGAATGCTATTGTATTGCAGCTTACCCCTGATAGCCTTTGCAACAGCCATTTCCCTATTCAGGAATGTACTACCGCACTGGACCGGGCCTGCTTTTACCGGTTTGATTTTATTGGCAGCCTGCTGGCTTACTAAGCCTGCTCTCCACTCGGGCAGGCAAATACTAAAACCTCGTTTTGAAAAAAAATTAATGCCCAAAACCTTAATGGCTGCACTGGTTTTTCAATTGCTGGTAATTACCGGGGGCATGCTGCTGGTTAATTACATGCCTGGCTCCATGGGCTCAAAAGAAAACACCCGGCTGGGCGATGGCGATTTTACACTGGATATGTATGGCTGGAAAATGCTGGCAACGCAATTTAAAAAAGTAACCAGATCAGATGAGCAGGCCGGCACTATGAAAAAAGATGCCTTCATCATTGGCAGCAAATGGTTTCCGGCATCGCATATTGATTATTATGTGGCAATGCCCTTACAAAAAGAAATGATTGCTATTGGAGATACGAACGACATACATCAATATGCCTGGATAAACCGGGAGCGAAAAAAAATAAAACAGGGAGACGATGCTTACTGCATTGTACCATCAAACAATTACTCCGATGTAAAAATGCAGTACGCGGCTTATTTTGATACGATACAGCTTTCGCAGGTTATTGAACAAAAAAGAAATGGAAAAAACTGTCGTTACTTTTATATCTGGCAACTAAAAAACTTTAGCGCAAAACAAAACCCTCGCTGATCAGTACGAAGGTTCTATTTTATCCCAAATTAAAACGATTGCGTAAAAGTATGATTAAATTTTTCTGTGTTTCTTAATGTACTGTTACGCTATTATTATGTTATTGCCAAACCGGTCATATCCCGGGTTTCCCTGGAAGCTGCCAGTGTATTTTGTAAAAACCGGCTATACCATTTACCCGAGGTTTTTATGATTCTTTGTTGCGTTTTAAAATCAACATATACAATCCCAAACTTGGGATAATATCCTTCTGCCCATTCAAAATTATCAAGCAGGGTCCATACAAAATAACCGCTAACTTTTACTCCTTCTCTTTTTGCCAGCAAAACCTGGGCAATATAGTCCTGCAGAAATTTAACCCTTTTATAATCATCCACCTGGTTCTCTTCATACCGGTCGTTAAAAGCAGCTCCGTTTTCAGTAATAATAATTTCATTGATCGTACCATAATGATCCAGTCTTTTTAAAGCATGGTAAATACTGGGCGGGTAAACCTCCCAGTCCATTAAAGTGTGTTCAACATTTCTTTTGCTGGCCTTAACGATTTTGGCTTTTACAAAAGGCATCAGGGGCGCATAGCTCACAAACTCACGGGTATAATTCTGCAACCCTATAAAATCCATATCAAATGCCAGGTTCTTTTCATCATGTGCTAACATGAAACGCTCAATACGCTCCAGTATTTTCAGGTCGGCCGTTGGGTAACCAAGCCCCAGCAGTGGCTCCAGAAACATTCGGTTAAGCAATGCATCCACTTTGGCAGTGGCTTGTATATCCCTGTCGTCATAATACCGGTAAGGCTCCAGGTGCGAATAAGAGAAAGTGGTTCCAACCTTACATTCGGGCCGCATCGATTTTATGATCCTTCCTCCCGCTGCCTGGCACAGGGCCGCATGATGTGCCGCTGCTAAAAAACTACTCAGCCCTTTTTTGCCCGGCGCATGTACGCCCAAAAAGTATCCGGCACCGGTAAACACCATGGGTTCATTCAGTACCATCCAGTATGTAACCCGGTCGCCAAAATTTTTGATACAACAGTCAACAAAATAACTGAACCAGTGTATCACATCCCGGTTGGCCCATCCGCCTTTTTGTTGCAGGGCTTCGGGCAGGTCCCAGTGGTATAGCGTTATCCACGGCTCAATGCCAAGCTCCAGGCAAAAATCGATCACCCGGTTATAAAAGTCAATTCCCTTATGGTTCACGGCACCGATGCCATTGGGTAAAATGCGGCTCCACGAAACAGAGAAACGATAATTGGGAATATTCAGCTTATAGATCAAAGCAATATCCTCGGCATAATGCCTGTAATGATCACAGGCAATATTGCCATTATCATCATTGAATATTTTTTTCTTTCTTTTGGTAAATTCATCCCATATAGACGGGCCTTTGCCATCAACGTTATGCGCCCCCTCAATCTGGTAAGCAGCAGTAGAAACGCCCCATTTAAAATCATCTCCAAAATCCTTTCTTGTAAAAAGCATAATTCTTATTCGGCCAGCTGGTTCAGTATTTTCCCAAGGCTTTTCTCTTTTAATTTTTTTATTGAATAAATACCATCACCCAGGTTTGTATCTTTCTTTACAGCTGGCTTGCTGTGTTTTTTGATGACCATATTAATGATCCGAGGGGTGGTATCCGGATAATTAACCAGTATCTGCTGATCCGATGCTACCCAGTCCCTGATGGTATCCAGGTGTTTTTTCTTCAGGCTTTTGATAACCGGAACACTCATGGTTTTTAAAGCCGCCGCATTGCATTGCTGCTCGTACTGCCCCTTCATAGGAATTACCATCAGTTTCTTTTTTAAGAACAGGGCTTCGGCCGGGGTTTCAAAACCGGCACCACACAATACACCGGTGCAGTGTATGAAGCTTTCAATAAATGCTTCGTTATTAATTGGCCTTATATGGATGTTCTTTACAGAATACTCCTTTTTGGTATGCTTGCTGAACACCTGCCAGTTAATATTTTTTATTTCGCCCAGCACCTTAATAATCTTTTCATCGCTGTATGCCGGCAGGTAAACAGTGTAATGCATATTGTTTTCTGGTTTGGCGTTTCGTATCTGGTTGCGTATTACCGGTGTAAAAATATCTTTATCGTAAGCCCCAAAATGAAAACCATAAGCGGCTGTAACCGGTGCATAATTATTTAGTACAGCCTGCCCCAGCATATCTTTCTTTTTAGGCCGGGGCGATTTTTTATTGATTACTGCAGCCTGGTGGCTCAGCCCAATACATTCTTTATGCCTCATTTTACAGGCCCAGGCACTCACGGGCTCAAAATCGTTGATCACCAGGTCATACTCATCAATGGGCAGACTTTTGATTTCTTTATACAGTTGTTTTAAATTACTCTTTCTGTATGTTGCTAACAGGTCGATGCCTCCGTTCTTACCAAAAATAAAACTGAGGCCTTTAAATTTATATTTTACAGGATAAGGCAGATCAACATCCGCCTGTATGCCGCTTACTAAAATATCCAGTTCTCCTTTTTGCTGCAGGATGGGTATGATATCCCTGGCCCTGCTTATATGCCCGTTACCCGTGCCTTGTATGGCGTATAGTATCTTCATGTGCCTCTTACTAGCTTATACATTTGATTAATAAAAAGATGCCAGCCCGGACCTGTCGAAGGCGGGTTAAAAGCAATATGTTGTTCACTGTTTCATCAGCTTAAATTCTTCCAGCATATTGTCAAACAACTGTGTATTGTTCAGCTCTTCTTCTTCAGCACTATGCTCCATCCATTGCTGCATTTCCTGTTCATCATAACGGTAAATTTTCCACTCACCGTTCACATATTCCAGCGCTGTTAAATTCTCAATCCAGTCACCGCTGTTCAGGTACATGATTTGTCCACGTTCATTTTCAATCACCCGCATTTCGGGCTGGTGAATATGACCGCACACCACATAATCATATTGATTGCTGATGCCGATATCAGCAGCTGTTTGCTCAAAACTATTGATGAACTTTACAGCGCTCTTTACGCTGTTCTTTATTTTTTTAGATAATGATAGCTTTCCTTTCTTGAATACTTTATCCGAAATAAAATTGGCAAAGCTGTTGATATGTATCAGCGTATCATAGCCCACAGCACCCAGCTTTGCCAGCCATTTGCTATGCTGCATGGTTACATCAAACACATCGCCATGAAAGAACCAGGCCTTCTTTCCATCCTCCAGCTCCAGTATTACTTTGTTTACGATTTGCAGCGACCCCATTTTAAAACCAACGAACTTACGCAGCATCTCATCATGGTTGCCGGTAATGTAGTATATCTTTACCCCTTTGCTCATCCAGTTCATCACCTGCTTCACAATACGCATATGGCTTTTGGGCCAGTATCGTTTGCTGAACTGCCAGATGTCGATGATATCGCCGTTCAGTATCACTGTTTTGGGTTTTACTGTTTTCAGGTACAGCAACAACTCTTTGGCATGACAGCCAAAAGTGCCAAGATGCACATCAGACAGCACCAGTATATCCAGCTTTCTCTTTTTTATTTTATCCATTAATGGATCTTATAAAATTTCAACGGCGGATAAAAAGCCGAAAGCATGGGCAGAAAGATCCTTACGGAAAGCTCCAGGAAAAAATAACGGGCATTCTTCATGGCGTACAATTTTGGGGTTGGTAATTATTGCAAAGTGAAGCAACTATTATAAACAAATGTTTACCGCAAGGTTATATGAGTGTTAAGGAAAAAGGAAGAAAAGGCAGATAAATGTACACACCGGCAAACCAATACCGGGCAGCAAAAAAGAAACCCGCTACATACATGTAGCGGGCCCCTTTTGTAAAACAACAGATACAAGTTTAAAACGCTTAATTAAACAGGTACCTTATTCCAAACTGCATCTGCCAGCGTGAAGCAATAGAAGTGCTGTTGGAGAAACTATTGGTATAAGGTATCTGGTTAGCTGCATCCTGCAGGGTAAAAGAATAGCTGGGTGTTTTACCATCAGCTGCCAGGCCTTCATAACGCAGGAAGTTGGTAACTGCAGGAGTTTTTACAATACCCCAGGTCTTATTCAGCAGGTTGCCCACATTCAGTATATCAGCTGAAAGCCTTAGTGTATGACGGTTATTACCAAACTTAACAGAAATATCCTGTGTAATATTCAGGTCCAGTTTTTTAAAGTAAGGCAATACAACTGCATTGGCTTCGGCGATCTTACCGCGGTGCGATGCCAGGTAATTATCCTGGTTGATGAATGCATTTAATTGCGCCCATTGCTGTGCTGCTGTACGTACATCACTGCTGGCACCGGTACCCAGTCCACCCGAACCGGATTTAACCAGGTTAATTTCACTGGCTGCCGCAGGTATATAAATAAGGTCATTGTTGTTACCATCACCGTTCAGGTCACCATTGTATATATAAGAAGTAACACCAGCCGGTGCCGCTTCAAAATACAATCCTACACTGGTTGAAAAATATTTGGCATAGCTGAATTTATAAGAAGCAAAAGCAACTACACGGTGAGGCTGGTACCACGATGCATTGGAAAGGTTGGCTGCATTGGGATCGGTTCCCTGAACAGCACGGCCGCTCCATAAACCGCCGGCAGTGCTTCCGCCCTCAGCTGTGTTCTTTGATTCAGATCGGGTGTAAGCCGCACTCAGGTACAGATTCTTAATTGTTTTTTGTACCCGGAAAGTAAGTGTAGTAGAATAACCTTTGTTGGTATTCTTCATTAAAATAGCATTGCCCAGGTTTGGATTGGTTGCCGTTGTACCAAAATAATATTTGTTTGAATTGGCCGTGGTAGTTAAATAACGCAACCTGTTATCAGCACCATTTAATGCAAATGCATTGGTTTCATTCAGGTTTACGTTCGAATAATATACCGCATGAATATCCTTGGTATAAGTTCCTTCCAGGGTAAATATCCAGTCGTGTTTGAATTTTTTATCAATAGCCAACCCTGTTTTTAAAACAGAAGGATATTTAAAATTCTTATCAACCAGCGCTACACTGTAGGATGTATTGGCAGCACCGGCTGTTGGCCTGTAAGCATTCGGATCAGGGTTGAATGGTGTATTGGAAGTTCTGATAACCGAACCAAACTGCACACCGTTGTTGCTGGCCTGGTTGCTGATCCATACAAATGGTGGTGGGCCCGAGAAGATACCACCGCCACCACGTACCTGGAATGATTTATCATTCAATACATCCCAGTTAAACCCAAGCCTGGGCGATACCAGCAATGCATTCTTGGGCTTCCTGCCCACATCATATTTTTCGCCGTTGGCAAAACTCAGGTTGGCAAAGTTCGGGTTCTGATCAAATGTTCCGGTATAGATAGAATTGTCGAGTCTTAATCCGTATGTAAGCGTAAAATTCTTTTGCACACTCCACTTGTCCTGCACAAATAAACTCAGGTCGGTAGATCCTGCTTTTGCGTACGGGAAAGAACCATCAGGTAAAGCAGAATATTGAATTGCGTAACGTGCCGCCGATGTGGTTTTATTAGCAACACTGGCATAAAAATCGGCCAGGCTGGCAAACTGGTACAAACCCTGGTAAGCAGGTGCAAAACCGTTCAGGTATTTTCTGAAATAATTCTGTGTACCTGCGGTGATCTCATGCTTTCCTTTATAATAAGTAAGTATATCCGAGAACTGGAAAGTGTTTGTATTCAGTTTGTTGTTGTAAGTAAACGGTTCATATCCAAAGCTGGTATAAATATTTCCGTTCAGCAAAATATCAACCAGTGGCAATTCAGAATTACCCTGGGTGGTTCTGAAATCCCGTAAAGCCGTGTAACCCACCTGGAATTTATTTACGATCTTATTGCTGAACCTGGTATTTAATTCTGCAATAAAAATATTGAAGTTGTTGTTGATCACATAACCGCTTCCCTGGAAAGGCATGGAGGTATTACCCGGCTGTCCGCCTGTTACAAAACCCGAAAATCCGTTACGGCTGGTGCTGGCAAACTGGTCGGCGCTTGATTTAAGGTAATTGTATTTAAGCGTAAGCGTGTTTTTGCTGTTGATGTTCCAATCAATTTTGGCAGTTATCTTATCGCTTTGTGTTTTTTGTGTATATCCCTGGAAGGGGCCGGCATTATAACCAAAATTGGTTTGTAAAAATGCAGCCAGCCTGGCAAGCGTATCAGCATTGGCAACAGATACACTACCCGGTGTTGCCGGGTGGCTTGCATCCGAGGCAATAAAACTGGTTGCAGGTAGTTCCTGCCTTACCTGTTCGGCACTCACAAAAAAGAACAGTTTATTTTTTATGATAGGGCCGCCAACTGCAAAGCCTCTTAAGTTAAACTGGATATTTGTTTTGGTTAGTTTGGTATTGGCAACCTTATATCCCTGGTTATCTTCGTTTTTCAGGTAAGTATAAATAGTTCCCTTAAACTGGTTGGTTCCGCTGCGGGTTACCGTGTTAATGCCGGCACCTGTAAAGCCTCCCTGGCGTACATCATAAGGCGATACGTTCACCTGTATCTGCTCAATGGCATCCAGGCTGATGGGCTGCGATCCTGTTTGTCCGCCCAGTGTACCCGATAAACCAAATGAATTGTTGAAATTGGCACCATCTACAGTTACATTATTGTACTGGTTGCTGCGGCCGCCAAAACTAAGTCCGTTTGATGTGGGTTCCAGTTTGGTAAAATCCTGCAGCGACCGGTTAATGGTTGGCAGTCTTTCAATCTGGGTACGGTTAATAACTTCCTGGCTTCCCGTTCTGTTACTGCTGAATATCTTATCCTGTTTCTTAGAAGATACAGCTACCTCACTTAATGTGGTAGATTTGGCAGTCAGGTTAAAATCGGCCCGGTAAGCCTGGCCCAGCAACAGGGTAATATTATCCTGTTTGCCTTCATTAAAGCCCACAAAAGTTACTATTACTTCGTAAGGGCCGCCAATGCGCAAGCCGGGCAGGTTATACCTTCCGTCCTTACGACTGGTGGTCTGGTATTTTGTTCCGGTAGGAACATGAATGGCGGTAATGGTAGCATTACCAATTCCGTTGTTGCCATCAGCAACAATACCCTGTATCTCCGAAGTCGTCTCCTGCGAAAACGCCCCAAAACCACAAAGCATGAAAAAACATGCAAGTAAAAATTTTGATCTCATCTTTTTAAAATTTAGTTGCGCAAAGGTGCGGTAAAATAAACCTGCTCCAGTTTAAGAAATCATTAACAAACAGATTGTTGGGTTTTATCACAATAGCAAACGATTGCAAAAAGAAAAAGCAGGCATAAAAATAGATGCCTGCCCTTCCTGTAATCACCGGGCACGACATATTAAGCCCTGCTTACTTCAATTTTTTCTTCTGTTCTTGATTTAATGACAAAAGACTGGTTCACAAAAACTTTCTTACCCGATACCTCAAAATTGATATGGCTCATCTCGCCCCTGGCAATTTTGTAGCGGATATTGTAAGTAGCTGTATTGATCTTTTGTTCAAACAGCGTATTATAATCGCCGTCAATAATACGCAGCCTGCTGCCCTTCGCCGGCAGGTTGGTCAAATGCAGTTCAAACACCAGCATATCACCCTCGGCCTGCACAAAGCGTATGCTGCCGCAGCTTTCATTGGGTGCAGCTGCCTGTGCATGCACCTGTGCCTGCGTATGGGTAAATGAATTCGACAGCGATACTAAAATAAACATACAGGCTGTTCTGATAAAAAATGGTTTCAGAGATTTCATAACGTTTGATTTTTTTGATTGATTATTTTTAACGGCACAAAGCTCCGCCAGCAGCATTACCTAATTGTAATCATGCGGTTAAGTCAAAGTCATTAAATTGTTTAGAAAAAAATAACGGCAAGCTCTTAATAGCGGGTCTCGGCCTTGGTTCCTGCCCTCACTGAACCCGGGTAAAACCCGTACTATACCACCTGTATAGCTATCTTAAAACTAGTCATCCTTCGCTCCTGGTATATGGATGCTCCGTAGATAAGCCGTAGATAAGCCGATGTAACGCCGTGGCTAACCTCAACCCTTTCCCTTCAAATGATCATACCCCTGCTGCGGCCGGTAATATCCTTTCTCCTTAAGCCTTTGGGCCATGCTGTTATAATACTCCGGGTCGGTGGGTGCAATAGTTGCCAGCCCATCTACATAGCGGTTATAAAAACTAAACAGGGCTGCTATCATTACCGTATCGTGCAGTTCCAATTCGGTGGCACCCGCAGCTTTGGCTGCATCAATCGCTGCTGGCGTTACCGCTTTACCGCTTTGCTGCACCTGGCTGGCAATGGTAAGCAAGGCTTTCATCTTATCAGTTACCGGGGCCGTGGCAATATCTTTTTTCATCAGTGCGGCCGTTTCTTCTTCACCCAAAAATGCATTGGCAGCAGCCGTATGCGACGTACTGCAATAAACACATTCATTGCGATGTGAAACAATGGTGGCAATCAGCTCTCTTTCTGCCTCGGATAAAGTAGAAGGGCCACGTAAAAGTATCTGGGTTACTTCACGCAATGGAGCGGCGGTATCCTGGCGGTACTCCAGCAAGCCTGTTACGCCGGGCAAATGTGCTTCTAATGAGATGTAAGGCATGATGGTAAGTTTATTGTTAAAGTAACAAATTTTCAGAAGCTACAAAAATGAATTGATTGAGAATCACGGATACAACAGATACTTCTTCCGCATGATTTTATATTCACTCAATCCCGGTTCCCAGCTGGCCCGTATCAGTTCTTCAGAAACCCCATCAATGATCTGCTGGCGAAACAATCCTGAGCCGATCTGTATCTCAATATTATTCATCTGTTTGCTGAGTTTCGAATCAAAGAATTTTTCCTTGTAGGGATGCGCCTTGTACAATTCCATGATCCACTGCAGGTTTATCTTTTTCGATTTACGTAAAAGCTCTGTATCATAATTACGCAGGTCAATGCCATAACAAACCTCGTTCATAAAAATAGGCGTTTCGGCCATACCCTTAATACCGGTGGGCGTAAAGGAGAAATCATAAATGCCCTTCAGTTCCGGGCTGCCAATTACTGTAAATGGAAAATAAGTGCCGCGGCCATGGTTCAGGTACACGCCCTCAAACATACAGGTAGATGGATACAGCAGAACAGCCTGTGGCGTATTCAGGTTGGGCGAAGGATTCACCGGCAATACATAAGGCATATCATGGTTGTAATTAGCTACCGGTATAATTTTAATGTTACACTTCACTTTATTGGCAAGCCAGCCCTCGCCGTTAGCCATTTGAGCAAACTCGCCCACAGTTAATCCATGTGCCATAGGTAAGGGAAACATGCCAATACCCGATTTATATTTCATATCAAGCACCGGGCCATCTATCAAATAGCCATTAGGATTGGGGCGATCCAGGATCAGCAGTTCTTTTCCATTCTCTGCACAGGCTTCCATTAATCTTGCCAGTGCATTAATATTGGTATAAAACCGTACACCCACATCCTGCAGGTCGTACAGCATAATATCCACATCGGCCAGGTCGGCGCCGGTAGGCTTGTTTTTGGCACCGTATAACGAAATGATGGGAATACCGGTTGCAACATCTGTTTCATCTTTCACATGATCGCCGGCACTGGCCTTGCCGCGGAAACCATGCTCAGGCCCAAATACCTTAACAATGTTTACGCCCAGCTTTTGCAGGCTGTCAACCAAATGTGTTTTACCAATGATGGAAGTTTGATTAGCCAATATGGCCACCCGCTTGCCCTTGATATAGCCGAGATATTTTTCTGTTTGCTCTGCACCCGTGCGTAGTGCAGTCGAAGTAAGGAGCGAAGTCGGAGTATGGTTTCCCTGGCCCTGTTGTGTAATACCTTTTGATGAGTTACAGGAAACCGATATGATCATGCAGGATAAAAAAGCAAAAAGCTTCATGCTGTTTTTATCATAAATATAACGGGAATTTGGCAGCAGGCAATAATGATATGGCTGTTGCCATTATCGCAGGTGCTCAATGGTATAAGTTTTCCCTTTACTGATCGTCTTCCATTCGTCTGTTCTGAATGGCACTGCCGGAAAACCTTCTTTGTTGAATAAGTTACATTCCGTAGCATCACCCATCCAGGCAAAACGCACGGCTACCGGGCTACGCACATTGTCCGAAGCAAGAATAACCTCATTGTTTTGTATAAATGCCCGGGCAAAATAAAATACACTGTCTGCACCCGCAATCTCAAAACCTTTGATGTATCCATATGTATCGGGTGTAAACAGGCCGGATCCGGCATGATCAAACCTTACCCTTATTTCGCTGCCATTCACCTGCATGGATTGATAAGTGGGCCCTGTACAGAGCATTTTTTTATTGTACAGGTTATTTAATGCAATAGCAGCTAACCGTTTGCCAACATCCTGCTTGTTGGTTGGGTGAATATCTTTTGCATCTTTTACCAGGTCGGTAGTTACACACATGCCGGTGTTGGGCAATTGCAACGTTTGTGTTTGCGCTTCTCTCAGTTCGGCCCAGCCGCAACCGTTATTACTATTGCCTTCGGTAACATAAGATGCCAACTGCACAAAATAAAAAGGCGCATGATCATTGCTGAACTTTTTCCTCCAGTCATTAATCAATAATGGAAAAGCAGTGCGGTATTGCCAGGCACGGTCGGCATTGGATTCGCCCTGGTACCACAGTACTCCTTTACATGCAAAAGGTATCAACGGATTGATCATGGCATTATAGCAAAGCGAAGGAAGTGAATTTTCACTCACCCGGTCCTGTATCGATTCTACCTGCCATTTCCACGCACCGCTCAGTGCAATGGATGCATCACCCAGGTTCAGCCGCAGGTCTGCCGCATCGCCCCAGATGCCACCACCCCCCATGCCGTCGCTCACCCGTATGGCAATCACATTATTGCCCGCCCGTAAAATGCCGGCTGGAATTTTATATTTTCTTGGCGCATCCCATTGTTTGGTGCTGCCTACTTCCACACCGTTCAGGTAAGTGATATCGTCATCATCAATTTTTGCCAGTTCAAGTACCGCATCTTTTTTACTGTCGGCTTCGGTAAGCACAATGGTTTTGCGTAACCACACCACGCCATCCAGGTCGCCAATGCTTTGGCTTTCCCATTGCTGCGGAGCATGCAGCTCCGGCCATTTTGAATCGTTGTAAGAAAATTCTTTAAAAATACCGGTAGCAGTTTCATTCAGCATTGCTCCTTGCAGTTGCTCTATTCTTTGGCGGCTTTTCTTTTTCATCAGCAGCGAAATAGAGTCCAGGCTTAGTTTTGGCATAGCTGCAATCATGTTCCTGAACTCGGCACTGCCTTCAAAACCTTCCCGGCTAATCCAGGTTTCAATATTAGTACCACCCCAGCAATCATTGATCAAACCAACAGGCACACCTATGCTGTCGTAAATATGTTTGGCAAAAAAATATCCCACGCCGGTAAAATCAGCAACAGTCGTCGGGTCGCATACTTTCCATCCGTCTGTTTTAACATCAGCAGCCGGTAAGGAACTTACCTGGTGCTGTATCTTTATCTGCCTGATAAAAGGATTGCGTGCCGACTGTATCTCTTTCGCAGCATGATCGCTCTGGCCAACAGTCCATTCCATATTACTCTGCCCGCTGCAAAGCCATACCTCTCCCACTAAAATATTGTCAAGCAAAAGGCTGTTCTTTCCTTGTACCGATAATGCATAAGGGCCGCCGGCCGGTTCAGCATTGAAGCGTATCATCCATTTGCCCGCTTTATCGGCCTTAACCGTTTTTACCTGGTTATGAAATGTGATCACCAGTTTTTCGTAGGCAGCAGCATGGCCCCATACCGGTATGGCAACATCACGTTGCAGCACCATATTACTGGTAAAAAAAGCAGGCAGGCTTACCTGCGCCTTCACTGTAACAGAAAAGAGGCTAGCCAAAGAAAGAATGATAGATCTCAGTTTCACGTTCTTGATTTTATGGGTTTCAAAACTACGGAATCGTACCGGCTTTAAAAACCAGGTCAGCAGGGGCATCCGTTATTTCCCAGCTGCCTTCCGCAATCTCGGCTTCCAGTTCTGCGGCATCCCAGCCACAATAACCAATAAATATTTTGATCATCGATCCGGTGAGTATTCCCTGGTTGATATATGCTATTGCTTTTTTAAAATCGCCGCCCAGGTAAATATCGTTGATGATATGGGTACCACCGGGTACAAGATCATGGCAGCGGTGAATAAAAAATAAATGCGCTGTATCTACGGGGCCACCACTATACAAGGGAAAAGGCGGACTGCTGATGAATTCGGTCAGTTGATTTAAAGGCCTTTCAAAAATTTTATTGATAACAAAACTCATGGCACCCTCACTGTTGTATTCAGCAATAAAAACAGTGCTCGCTGTAAAATGGGGGTCATCCATGGCTGGCGAACTGGTGAGTATTTTTCCGGGACCGAGATTCATATTCTTTCGTTGATCTTGTATCAATCTCTCTTGCTTTGCAAGGTAAATCCAAAAGTGCTGCCTACATCTATTTTACTGCGCACATGAATGGTTTGCTCATGGGCTTCTATAATATGTTTGCAGATGGCCAGTCCAAGCCCGCTGCCACCCACTTTGCGACTGCGTGCAAGGTCGGTACGGTAAAAACGCTCAAAGATCCTGGGCAGGTGTTCTTCAGAAATTCCCGAACCGTCGTCACTGATCTCTATCAATACCTTGGCACCGTCAACCTTATAAAAACTGGCTTCAATAGTACCCAGCTGCTTGCCATATTTAATGGCATTATCAACCAGGTTAATAAATACCTGCCGTATCTTTTCCTTGTCGGCAAATACGGTCAGCGGCAGTTCGCAGCCTTTTTTAATAATACACTTTATTTGTTTTTCATCTGCCTTAAAAGCTAAGGTCTCATACACTTCCTTCAGCAGGTCCTGTATTATAAAACTGTCTTTCAATAAAAGCTGTTCGCCACTTTCCAGTTTGGAAATAGAGTCCAGGTCAGCAACCAGGTTTACCAGCCTGTCTATATTGCGGGAGGTGCTTTGCAGAAATTTTTTGTTTACCTCAGGCTTATCCAAAGCGCCGTTCAGCAGGGTGTCTACATAACCCTGTATGGCAAATATGGGAGTCTTCAGTTCATGACTCAGGTTCTGCAAAAATTCTTTGCGGTAAGCTTCATTCTGCTGCAGTAGTTCAATCTCTTGTTTACGCTGTTCGGCCCAGGCCTCCACATCTTCCCTTACTTCATCAATTGTTTTTTGTGGTAGTATATTCTTGTAATAAAACTCTTCTTTTTTACTGGCTTTGGTTTGGTAAATGAATTTATAAATGAGTTTTATTTTGCGGTAGATGAATGTTTGCAGGGTATAAACCACCAGGCCGTAGGCAAAAATAAAAACGGCCGCAAAAGATAATAAAGCGATCCACCATACCGGTTTAAGAAAAAACACGCCGGCTGCAACTGGTGCTGCCAGTGCAAGCGCAGCTATAGCTGCCAGTTGTTGCGGAGAATAATTTTTTGAAGTAGGCATGATGAATAAGCTGCAAGCTACGAAGGAAAGTCATTAATTTTAGTGCCGCTCATTTTGTCCGTTGTCCGTTGTCCTCGCTTTACAGATCAAACTTATAACCAACACCTTTCACCGTGGTAATACAATCAAGGTTCAGCTTCTGGCGGATCTTGCGGATATGCACATCAATGGTACGGTCGCCAACGATCACTTCGGTTCCCCATACCTGGTTTAATATCTCATTGCGTAAAAAAACCTTACCAGGCTTGCCTGCCAGCAGGGCCAGCAGTTCAAATTCTTTTCGGGCCAGTATAATATCCTGTCCCTGGTAATGAACTATATATTTTTCCCGGTCTATTTTTAGTTCGCCTATCTGTAAAATACCGGTTTCTTCTTTGTTGATCCTTCTGAAAAGAGCATTTACTTTGCTCACCAGCACTTTTGGGCTGATGGGTTTGGTAATAAAATCATCAGCACCTGTTTCCAGTCCTTTTACTTCGGTTCCTTCATCGCTCAGCGCCGTTAAAAAAATGATGAGTGTATCATTAAACGCCGGCTGCATGCGCAGGATATTGCACACTTCAATACCATTTTTGCCGGGCATCATAATATCCAGTATGATCAGGTCGGGATTAAACCGTTTTGCCTGGTCGATGGCTTCATTTCCGTTTTTGGCTGTTGCTACTTCATAGCCTTCGTTCTGCAAGTTGTATTGAACGATCTCCAGGATATCCGGCTCATCGTCGGCAATTAGAATTTTTTTAACAGCATTGGTTGCACTCATACGGCGCAAAAATAGTCTATACCATCAATCGGGAACGATGTTTGTACTTGGTTTTGTATTATTAAATTGTTAACTAAAAACAGGGCCTTAACAATAAATTCAGCCCCTAAAACGATATATGTGCGGCCACTACAGTAATTTTATGCCTGGCCGCAGCAAGCACTATGAAGAAATTTTTACTTTTTGGTTTACTTATTATCCTTTTTACCCCTGCCTTTGCTGTTCAGGACTCAGTTATTGTGCCCATATATCGACAGCTTTTTCATGATAAAATAGATAACGAACAGGTATTGCTCGACCAGATGGATGGTAAAGTGGATGGCATGATAAACCTTACCCATAAAAGCGAGATCAACCTGGCCATTACCGATGTTATGACACGCCAGGTGAACAGCCTGGAAGATTCTGTTGAACGCAACAGTAAAATAGTAACCAATAACCAGAAAATAAGATATCTCAGCTATATTGAGAACCTGCTCAAAAGGTTCAGGTATGGCTGCCGCATCAAGGAATTTAATCCGCTGTATGCGCCGCAACTGTTCGAAACCTTCGACCGCATAATGACTACCGATATCGACAGTATAAGCATGGCGCCCGAAATTGAAAATGCTCCATACCAGATCGGTAAAATACTTACCGAGATATTTACAGAGAACACCGGCCTTGCCGAAAGTAAAAAGATTGTTTACCAGAAGTTTTGTGTACTTAACCCGGGTAAAATTCTGCAAACCATTGAGCCCTATATCAATGAACCTTTTGCTGATGCACTGGTGTTGAAGAGTTGCCAGTTCAGCCCTACATCTGTTTATAATATAGCACAGGCACCCAACAGCAAACTGGGTATGCTGGTACACCGCAATACAAACCCTTTGGTAAAAACGGTTGTAGAGCTTAGCAAAACACCCAATGCACTTATGTATTTTCCTTTTCTGGATGACCTGTTGAATGGTAAAAAAACAGTAGAGGGTATTAAAAAATATATTGGCGATGGTGAATCCAGCTACGATAGTGTGGGATATTTTAAACTGCTGGTACAAACCGAGATAGCATATTTTACACGAATGACCTCGGCGGCAAAAGATACACCGGTAGCCATGTTTGGCCCCAACGGCCTGCGTGAGAAACTAAAAGAAAAAGCTATCAAGCATTTTGTTACGCCTATTAACGAGCTGCACGATCTGAGCAATATCAACCAACGTATGAAGGCAACTGACTCTTTATCAGCAGTTGACCTGTATTACATGATGGTGATGAGCGAAAATGATATTTATACATCCAGCTTTAAACACAGCTACAGCCGTTTTGTACAGCGCCTGGGTAAAGATCCCAGGACAGATTCTTTACTGCTGAATGTGCACTTCGATTTTTTTAAGAAGTTTATTAAAATGGCCGCCAACTTTAATAAACTGGATAATTTTTTAACCTATATGCCGGCCAGCTCATCCGAAACCCTCATGCGTGGCTTTATTGCCAACCTGGATAACACCGGCAACCTGGAAGATGCTATTGATGTAGCTGACAGTTACAGCAGCATTACCGACAAAAAATTACAAACCACTATACTGGATTATGTAATTGCCAATGAAAACAGTTGTATTGAAAAAGGCAATACACGTGGTAAAACGATCTATGGTTTACTGAAGACCATTTTCCTTTCTGCTGATAGTACCAATAAAGTTGATCTTACCGGTGTGCTGGGTATCCCTTCTATTTATGAAATTGAGAATAAAGACCTGAGGGATGACAGCGGCCGCATTATTCAGCAGGTGTACTGGTATGGCGATAAAGATGGTAAAACCTTCTTCCCATCCTTTATCAATTCATTTGCACCCAAAGACTGGATCATTACTTCCAATGAAGAATGGTACGAAATAAGATCAAGAAAAGGAAAAGTGTATGTGTATGCCAACCGCCCGCTTGATAATGATGCCAACCTGGACGACAGTGCCCAGATACACCTGAATAAATACCTGGCCGAAAGCGATATACATCCCGCTGTTGTGGTGCACCGTGGACACAGCTACTGGCTGCCCCGTACTATTAAGCGTATGGCCGGCGATGCAAAGATCGTAGTGCTGGGCTCCTGCGGGGGTTTCAAAAACCTGAATGATATTATTGATGTAAATCCCGATGCACATATTATTTCAACAAAAGAAATTGGTGCAGGCGATATCAATCGACCTATCCTTAATTATCTGAACCAGACTTTTGAGTCGGGCCAGAAACTGGTATGGAAAAACATGTGGGCTTCGCTTACAAAATTGTTTGCTGCAGATCCCAATGCTTCCATCAGGGAAAGCTGGGAAGATTATATACCTCCATACAAAAACCTGGGCGCTATTTTTCTGAAAGGGTATAACAATATGGCACAAGAGTAGCCCGGCGGTTTAGCACCTTGATTGGAAACCACCCAACCCAAAACCTAAAACGCATAACGCCAAACCCGCTTACCTTTGCAGCATGACCGAACAAGCCAAAGCGAAAAGAAAAATATTTGATCTTTCATTACTGCGCAGGGTATTTCATTTTGCGGCTCCTTACAAAAATAAATTTTACGGCTCACTGGTTTTGGCCATTGTATTGGCTGTTATCGCACCGTTAAGGCCCTTACTCATTCAGCTTACCATTAACGATGGCATTAAAGGCACCACAGCATCTCATTTTATAAACGGTCCTGGTGGATTTATTATAGAGATCACCATATTTCAGATCGTTTTATTGATGATCGAAACAGGACTGCGGTTCTTCTTCACCTTTTTAACAGCATCGCTTGGGCAAAGTGTGGTGCGTGACATGCGGGTGAGCACTTACAATAAAATTCTGCACCTGAATTTAACCCAGTACGATAAAACCCCCATCGGTACACTTACCACCCGTACCATCAACGATATTGAATCTATCAACGATATTTTCAGCGATGGATTGATACCCATTATTGCCGACCTGTTGTCTATCATATCCGTGTTGACCTACATGTTCATTGTTGACTGGCAATTAACACTGGTTTGCCTGGCACCTTTTCCCATATTAATAATTGCCACTTATTTTTTTAAAGAGAGCGTTAATAAATCTTTTATACAGGTTCGCAACGCCGTTGCCAGCCTCAATGCTTTTGTGCAGGAACATATTACCGGCATGGCGGTAATACAGGCTTTTGCTGCAGAAAAAAGAGAGTTCAAAAAATTCAACCATATTAATAAAGAGCATCGTAATGCAAACATCAAAGCCATATTTGCCTACTCAGTGTTTTTTCCCATTGTAGAACTGGTGATGGCTTTATCCATTGGTTTATTGGTTTGGTGGGCAGCCAAAGAAGTCGTTATATCAGACCATGCAGCCAATGATATTGCGCAGAAAATAAAGGCAGAAAAAGTTGCCGGTGTTATCACTTCATTCATTCTTTGCCTGAATTTACTCTTCAGGCCGCTGCGTGTTATTGCAGATAAATTCAATGTGCTGCAAATGGGCATGATCGCCAGCGAACGTGTTTTTAAAGTGATGGACAATACAGATACCACCATCAACCAGGGCAGTATGGAGGCAAAACATTTAAAGGGCAAGGTTGAGTTTGATAAAGTATGGTTTGCCTATATAGATGAACAATTTGTTTTAAAGGATATCAGCTTTACACTGAAAGCCGGCGAAACCCTGGCCATTGTTGGCCATACAGGCAGCGGTAAAACCTCCATCATCAGTTTGCTGAACCGCCTGTATCATATTAATAAAGGAAACATCAGGATAGATGATACCAATATTGAAGATTTTCGCCTGGATGACCTGAGGGCCAATATTGCCGTGGTATTGCAGGATGTTTTTCTTTTCAGCGGCTCGGTAAAAGACAATGTTACGCTACGCAACTCCGATATTCAAAATGAAGAAGTAGAAAGAGCTGCGAGAATGATCGGCATTCATGACTTTATTATGCAGTTACCGGGCGGATACGATTATAACGTGTTGGAAAGAGGTGCCACGCTATCGCTGGGCCAGCGCCAGTTACTTTCTTTTGTAAGGGCGTTGTTGTACAATCCTGCCATCCTCATCCTGGACGAAGCCACATCCTCGGTAGATACTGAAAGTGAGGCACTTATTCAGCATGCTATTGATAAGTTGATCGCCAACCGCACTTCCATTGTAATTGCCCATCGCCTTAGTACCATACGCAAGGCCAATAAAATAATGGTGCTCGATAAGGGCGAGATAAAAGAGATAGGCAGCCATGATGAATTGCTTGAAAAACGTGGATTTTACTACCAGTTGCACAAAATGCAGTTTGAAAAGCAGGAAAAATCGTAATAAAACCTACTTTTCTTCCTATCTAATTTTCTATTTCCGTCCCGGGATGTTATCTTTGCGCCAAATTACAGGCCTTATATGTCATCTAAGCGCATCAAATCATTACTGGTACTGGTTTTCAGCCTATTTTTAACTGCTTTTGCAAACAATGCATTTGCACAGGATCATGGTAAAGAATCCCATGAAGCAAAGGCCGAGGAAAAGCTGAATATGAAAGAAGTGATATTCGGGCATATTATGGATGGCCACGAATTTCATTTTTTTGGCGCTTCGCTGCCGCTGCCGGTGGTATTATACTCTCCACAAAAGGGGTTTTCATGCTTTATGTCTTCAAAATTTGAGCATGGCCATCAGGAAGTAGATGGTTATAACCTGGTGAAAGGCAAAGTTGTTCCGGTAGATGCCAGCGTTAAAGTGTACGATTTTTCATTAACACGCAATGTGGTGCAAATGATACTGGCCCTGGTATTATTGCTCTGGATCATGATAAGCATTGCTAAAAAATACAAGCAGGGCCAGGGAGTTACTACTGCTCCCAAAGGCATGCAGGCGGTTATTGAGCCTGTGGTAACTTTTGTAAGGGATGAAGTAGCCAGGCCTAACCTGGGCGAAAAAGCCAACAAATACCTTCCTTACCTGCTTACCATCTTCTTCTTTATATTGATCAACAATATTTTTGGATTAATACCCGGCTCGGCCAACGTAACCGGTAATATCGCTTTCACACTTGTACTGGGGGTTATTTCATTTATTGTTACCCTGGCAAGCAGCAACAAACATTACTGGGCACATATCTTTAACCCACCGGGCGTGCCATTGGGTGTTAAATTCATACTGGTGCCTGTGGAGTTTTTAAGTATGTTCTTAAAGCCGTTCTCCCTCATCATCCGTTTGTTTGCCAACATGGTGGCCGGGCACATTATCATTATCTGTTTAATTTCACTGATATTTATTTTTGGCGAAAAAATGGGAGCCGGTGCCGGCTGGGGAGCATCTCCATTATCACTGGCATTTACCATTTTTATTTATTTTATAGAAGTACTGGTGGCATTTTTGCAGGCCTTCATCTTTACCACATTAACAGCGGTACTGGTGGGTAGTGCTATTGAGGGCGATCATAGTCATGATGAAGCACATGCTGCTCATCATTAATTTCGGAATTATTAATTAACATAAACCAAGTAACATGAACTTAGGAACAATTTTACTGGAAGGTATTGCAAACGCAGGTGGTGCCGTAGGTGCTGGTCTTGCTGCAGTAGGCGCTGGTATTGGTATTGGTCAGATCGGTAAAGGTGCTGTAGAAGGTATCTCCCGTCAGCCAGAAGCTACCAACGATATCCGTGCAAACATGATCCTTGCTGCTGCCCTTGTAGAAGGTGCTGCACTATTTGCGATCATCGTAGGCTTCCTTGCAATGGTTTTATAATCGTTGCCAAATCATTACTGCATCTGAAGCACAGGGCGGAGGATGCAGTATTTTTCTCTTTTGAAGTAGACACATTACATGAATTTGTTCAGAGAAATGAAAAGTTTTTTCAGATCTCACAACTCAAACTACATAATATATGGAACTTTTATTACCCGAGATTGGTCTGTTATTCTGGACGCTTGTAGCCTTCCTGATCGTATTTTTTATTTTAAAGAAATACGGATGGCCTGCCATTGTTAAAGGATTAAACGACCGGGAAGCAACCATCACCGAATCGCTGGCTACTGCCGAAAAGATCAAGCTGGAAATGGCCCAGATGAAGAATGATAACGAAGCGATCCTTGCACAGGCACGTGAAGAAAGGGCAACCATGCTGAAGGAAGCCAAAGAAACAAAGGATAAAATGATCAATGATGCGAAGGAAGAAGCCAAAGCACAGGCCGCCAAGATCATTGCCGATGCCAATGCATCTATCCACAACCAGAAAATGGCCGCTTTAACCGAAATTAAAAACCAGGTAGGCAGCTTAGTACTGGAAGTAAGTGAAAAGGTTTTGCGTAAAGAATTAAGCAATAAAGCAGAGCAGGAGAATTATATTAAAACCCTGGCTGCAGAAGTGAAGCTGAATTGATTTGAAAGTTTGATGATTTGAAAATGAGCCGATGGCTTTAAATCAATCATCAAATCAACTAATCAACAAACCATCAAATTAGAACAATGAATAATCCACGTTTAGCAGGCCGTTACGCAAAAAGTTTACTGGATCTGGCAACAGAGCAAAGCCAGGTTGAAGCTGTATATGCCGATATGAAATGGCTGGTAAGCATCTGCAAAAGCAATCCCGATTTTGTGAACATGCTGCGCAGCCCGGTTATTAAACCAACTGCCAAAGGAAAGATCATTGAATCGATCACCAAAGAAAGGGTAAGTACACTTACCAGTGCTTTTATACAATTATTGGTAAATAAAGCAAGAGAAACAAACCTGCCTGAAATTGCTACCACATACATCGACCAGTTTAATGCACTGCGCAATATTCATAAAGTAAAGATCACCACAGCTGATCCTATTACCGATGAGATGCTGAATGCTATAATGGCCAATGTAAAAGCAACCGCCACAGCAGGGCAAACCTTTGAAGTGGAAACAGCCGTGAACAACGAACTGATCGGTGGCTTTTTACTGGAAACCTCTGGAACACTGGTTGATGCCAGTATTTTAAGAGACCTGAAAGACATTCATAAGCAGTTTATGAATAATGATTACTTGCACAGGATAAGATAATTTCAAATAAATCAAAAAGAAAAGCCGCAAATTTAGTTTGCGGCTTTTTTATTTAAACTTAGCGTTTTCACATAAATATTTTAAAACCCGAACACCGGCGTCTTTATATCATGGTAAAACAAAAAGGTCCATTTTTCTTTCTCTCCTTGTTCCCACCACTGCTGGCGCAGTTCCATACATTTACGGCCATCGTAATCGTACTTGGCAATAAACTTATTTTTCATTTGCTGTAATTGCGGCGCCACATCGCCACCAAAGAAGATCTTTTGCCCGTCTTCTTCAATCCAGAATACCTGGTGAAAGGGGCAATGCGCACCCGTAACCTCATACTTAATGTAATCAGCAATCATTCCATTACCCTGTGTAAAAACAACCTGGTCGGTCTGGCCCAGCATTTCAAATTCGGTTGGCGTGTACGATGGTTTGCCCTTTGCCATGGCAAAATCAAACTCATCTTTGTTTACAAAATACTCTGCATTGGGAAAACTCATGAACTTCTGGTTCAGCATTTTATCTTCCTTGCTTACGCCTCCGCTGTGGTCTTTATGCAGGTGGCTCAGCAATACTTTGGTAACTTCCAGCGGGCCAATACCATTATCAAACAGGTTCTGGTGTATCTGCAGGCTTCCATCCGGATTGGAAAAGCCCAGGCCCGTATCCAGCAAAATAATATCTTTTGAGGTGATGATCACAAAGGGCTGAATCTCTACCAGTAAACTGCCATGTGGCCGTTGTTGCAGATCATCCTTGTCTGTATCAAAGGGTACAAAAACCTTGGTAGTATCAATAGTAAAAGAGCCTTCGCTTAATGGAATTATTTTCATTTCTTAATTCCCCCTTCAGGGGGTTAGGGGGTTCAATAATCACCTAAAGTTTCCGGTAATTGCTCCAAAGCTTTTTTAAGTTGCTCGTCATTGGGTGCAATGCCATGCCACTCATGACTCCCCTCCATAAAATCGATTCCCTTACCCATTTCAGTTCTCATTAAAATTACGATCGGTTTGCCTTTGCCAACAAAGTTTTTGGCGTTGTTCAAGCCGGCTACCACGGCATCCATATCGTTACCCTCCATTTCCGAAACTTCCCAGTTAAAGGCTTCAAATTTTGCCCTTAAGCTATCCAGGGCCATTACCGATTTGGTTGGCCCGTCTATCTGCTGGCCGTTCCAGTCAATGGTGGCAATTAGATTATCTACTTTTTTATGGGCAGCAAACATAATGGCTTCCCAGTTCTGGCCTTCATCCAGTTCTCCATCACCATGCAATGAGTAAACAATATGAGAATCATTATTCAGCTTTTTAGCCAGCGCAGCACCAACTGCCACGCTCATGCCCTGCCCCAGCGATCCGCTGGCCATGCGTACGCCCGGCAAATGCTCATGCGTGGTGGGATGTCCCTGCAGGCGGCTGTTCAGCTTTCTGAAAGTACTTAGCTCACTGATGGGAAAGTAGCCACTGCGTGCCAGCACACTATAAAAAACAGGTGAAATATGCCCGTTACTTAAGAAGAAAAGATCTTCTCCCACACCATCCATATTGAATTTCGGATCGTGTTTCATCACATCAAAATACAGGGCTGTTAAATAATCTGTGCAGCCCAGGGAACCGCCCGGGTGGCCGCTCTGAACGGCATGCACCATTCTTACTATATCTCTTCTTACCTGTGTTGCTGTCTCTTTTAAATTGCTCATGCTAAATACATTGATTAATTTTTGAATAAAAGGCTGTTTAAACAGAAATCCAATATGGCTGCAAACCTACTTTAAAAAGGCATTATTATCAAAGTAAAAGCCGATAATGGTATAATTTGATAATAACTTTATAATTCCTTCGTTATTAACCCAAATAAAGCTTTCAAAAAATAAAAATAAAAGCAAATCAGGCATCCATTTTGCTTGAAATTGGGTCTTTTGTTTGATTATTAGTTTTTAATCCTCGGAACATATTTAATACTTTTGTAAAAGTTACTGAGACAAATTATTACAATGAATAATGTTTTATTAAGTTCGGGGCTGGCTTTTCTGATCACTTTTTTTGCAATTCCTGTAATCATACAGGTGGCTAAAGATAAAAAACTGTTTGATGAGCCTGATGAGCGTAAGGTGCATAAAAATGTTATTCCAACGCTGGGCGGACTGGGAATTTTTGCCGGTTTTATCATTGCTACTTTAATGGGCGTTCCTTCTGCCATCTCTTCTGAACTTCAGTATTTTGCTGCTGCCACCACCGTTATTTTTTTCCTGGGTATCAAAGATGATATACTGGTTTTATCGGCCAGTAAAAAATTTATTGGTCAGCTTATAGCTGCAGGTATCATCATTAAATTTGGCGGTATACAAATATCAAGCTTTCATGGTTTTTTGGGTATTTATGAAATACCGCATATTACCGGCACCATCATCTCCCTTTTCACCATCATTGTTATTACCAACTCATTTAACCTGATTGATGGTGTTGACGGGCTTGCAGGAAGCCTTGGCTTACTTACAACACTTGTTTTTGGTACCTATTTCTTTTATGCAGGCCAGCTAACTTATGCGGTGATGGCTTTTTCACTTGCAGGAAGCATCATTGGTTTTCTCATCTACAATTTTTCGCCCGCCAAAATTTTCATGGGCGATACTGGTTCGCTTTTATTAGGGTTGGTAAACTCAATACTGGTCATAAAATTCATTAATACCGCTGGCAATACGGCATCTAACTTCCCGATAGAATCTGCGCCGGCTATAGGTTTCTCTATTTTAATGATACCGCTGTTTGATACGCTGCGTGTTTTTGGTTTACGCATCATGCAGCGCCGTTCGCCATTCAGTCCCGACAGAACACATGTACACCACTTTCTGCTCGACCTTGGCCTTAGCCACCGTATGGTAACCATTACCTGTGTACTGGTGAATATCACTTTTATTGCCATGGCATTTTTTATGCGTGGTTTAGGTACTACCACCGTTATTGGTGTGCTGCTTTTATCTGCTTTTATTTTTATTGGTATCATTTACTACAGCCGTCCTAAAAACAGGAATGTTTTAACCAGGAAAGTAGAAAAAACAGAGATCATCAAATCGCACAAGATCTTCAAACTGGCAGGCGAAGCGGTTGAGGCCGATTAAAATTCATTCTTCATCATTTTATTGCATGCATTTAAATGCAGGGCTTTAACTTATTATTAGTTTCAGCATAATCTTATTTTAAGCACGTTTTTTTATAGCTTTGCAGCCAATTAATATTTTAGAATATGTCAGCAGAAGTAGAGACCATCATCAGTGATACTCAGGTAACCATGCAAAAAGCATTAAACCACCTGGAAGCCGAACTTGTTAAAATTCGTGCAGGAAAAGCCAACCCCGCCATGCTGGATGGCATTGTAGCTGACTACTACGGTAACCCTACGCCCATTAGCCAGGTTGCCAATATTTCTGTTTTAGATGCCAGAACGATCACTGTGCAGCCCTGGGAAAAAAATATGTTACAGGTAGTTGAAAGGGCTATCATCATGGCTAATATTGGCATTAACCCGCAAAACGATGGTAATGTTATCCGTTTGTTTTTACCACCATTAACCGAAGAAAGAAGAAAAGAACTGGTGAAAAGATGTAATGGCGAGGGAGAACATGCAAAAGTTGCCATCAGGAACATACGCCGCGATAGCATTGAAGCCATAAAAAAACTGCAGAAAGACGGCCTGAGCGAAGACATAAGTAAGGATGCGGAAAAGGAAGCGCAGGATCTGACTGATAAATATATTGCCCTGGTAGAAAAACACCTGGAAGCAAAAGAAAAAGAGATCATGGCAGTTTAATTTTGTTTTATAAGGCATTTTCAGCGAGATTTAAATTTATGGACCTGTTTCGACAGGTCTTTTTATTACATCAATGGCAGAGCCATACATGTATAACCTGACAGTTTTTCCATCGGCTGCTCCCAAATTGCCTTTATTAATTACCGGCACTCCTTTTGTCTGTACTTTTCATACATCATTTTAATACAGCATTATGTTTCAAAACGCAATTGAGAAAGTATTACAATTTACACGACCGTTGCACACTATTTCCAGAACTTATGGCGGCCTGGTTTTACCAGGAAGTTCCACTTTCTTTTTTGTGAACGACAATGGCGTTGCCATTACCTGTAAACATGTAATGGAACTGATACCTACTGCTGAAAATATCAATCAGCAGTATGAGCAGTACAAAGCAGAAAGGAACAGGATACCGAATGACGGGAAATATAAACGTAATATACAGGGCCTGCAAATGAAATATAAATACCTGCCCGAAACAACCGTGCAGTTAAAGAATAATTTTTTGAATTGCTTTGATGCCATCAGCGAAATTACCTGTCATCCGCATCCCACATTAGATTTGGCCATTCTCGAATTCAAAGGTTTCAATAAAATATTTTACAATGGCCATGCTACGTTTTTAAAAGACAGCAGTACAATAAAGCAGGGTAAATCATTAGCCCGTATTGGTTTTCCTTTTCCGGAATTTAATAATTTCAGGCACAATGCAGAAACGGATGATATTGAATGGACCAGTACCGGAAACCCAAACTCTCCCTCTTTTCCCATTGATGGCATTGTTACACGTTTTGTAGCAACACAACCCGAGAATGCAATAACGGGAATTGAAATGAGTACGCCGGGTCTTCGCGGACAAAGCGGCGGGCCCTTGTTTGATACCGATGGGAAAATTTACGGAATGCAGTTTGCCACCAATCACCTGCACCTGGGATTTGACATGAAGGATTTTGAGATCGTAAGCAATGGAAAAAAGAATAAAATATCCAACAATCCTTTTTTACACGTGGGTATTTGTGTGCATGTTGACAGGATCAAAGATTTTCTGAGAGAGAAAAATATTGCATTTACAGAAGCTGATTAATTTAACCAGCCGAAACTTTGCGGTTTGCAATATACACACCCAATAATATCAGCACCAGGCAGGCAAATTGTTTCCAGCCTACTTCTTCGCCATAAATAATTCCCCAGATATTGGCTATGATGGGAATGCCGTAAGTAACCATGGATGCAAATACGGCTCCGGCACTTTTTACCAGTTTATAAAAGATGATAGAAGCCACAGCTGTGCCCATAATACCCAGTAATGCTGCATGGCCTGTTGAATATAAAATACCACTGTCTGTTAAAGGCAGACTGAAGTAACCGGTGAAATACAAAACAATTAAAGCCGGAATGGCATTGAGTGAAAGTGCTACTGCTGCGATCTGCAAAGACCCGATATCTTTTAAATATTTGTACACCATATTTACGTTAAAGCCGTAAAAAATAGTAGCCAATACTACGTATGAAACGTATATAAGGTTCTGGCTTTCCTGCATATGCCCTTTGCTGATAAGCAATAAAATACTGCCGGTAAATGCCGTTAATATACCCAGTATTTTATTAGCCGAAGTTTTTGATGCAAAGAATAAAGCACCGGTAATTATTACAAAAATGGGCGTTAAGGAATTTAATGTGCCTGCCAGGGCGCCGTCAATCCCCATTTCAGCCACGCAAAATAAATAAGCCGGTAAAAGACTTCCCAAAACACCCGACATAAATATAGTACCAATCTTATCCTTTGGAATATTTTTAAAATGCCTGATAGCTGAAGGAAGCAAAACAATGCCAGAAAAAATAATACGCAGCGACGCTACCTGAAATGCGTTTAAATGCAACAAACCCTCCTTCATCATAATAAAACTACTGCCCCATATAATGGATAGCACGATGAAGATGAACCAGTTTAAAAAGCCTTTGTTCAAAATTTAAATTTTGGCAAAGATGGCGGTTTTAATAATGCATCAACCGTTTGATGAGGAAAAAAATATTAAAAATTGTTTTTAAATGGAAAATGAAACAACTATTTTTACTTCAACCTTCCCTTTATTTTTTACTTAACCTTTAAACAAACATGTTATGGGATTCATCAAAGAATTTAAAGATTTCGCAATGCAAGGCAGCCTGGTTGATATTGCTGTTGCATTTGTAATGGGCGGTGCTTTCGGAAAAGTAGTTTCATCTTTCACGGATGGCATCGTTTCTCCACTCATTGGAATGATAGGCGGGGCTGACCTCAGCAAAAATATGTATGTACTCAAAGAGGCGGTAGTGGATGCTTCGGGAAAAGTCGTTACAGAAGCTGTTGCCGTTAAATGGGGAGATTTTCTAACTGCAATTATTAATTTCATCATCGTTGCTTTCGTTATGTTCCTGGTTATTAAAGCCATCAATAAAATGAAGAAAAAGCAGGAAGCTGCTCCGGCAGGCCCTTCTTCTACCGATGCACTATTAATGGAAATAAGGGATTCGCTGAAAAAATAATACTTGATACAACCTTTTGTATAAAAATGCAGTCTGATGACTGCATTTTTTATTTAAAACAAATCAATTTATATGAAACCGATCATATTGTGTATTGCCGCTTCAATCATTCTTAGCGCTTCCGTTAAGGCACAGGATGCTACTGTTAAGGACCTAAAGAACCAGGCAGCCAAAACTATTGCCAAAGACCCGAAAGATACAACTGTAAAAAAATGGAAGCTCGGCGGAATTTTTAACTTAAATGTTAACCAGGGTTCATTAAGTAACTGGAGCGCAGGAGGAGATAAATTCTCTTTTTCGCTGAATGCCTACCTGAACGTTTTTGCATTTTACAAAAAGAATAAAAACTCCTGGGATAACAGTCTTGACCTGGCCTATGGCATTGTAAACACCACCAGCCTGGGCAACCGCAAAGCAAGCGACAGGATTGATCTGTTATCTAAATACGGCTATGCCATATCTAAAAAATGGAATGCCGCGGCCCTGTTCAATCTGCGTACCCAGTTTGCGAATGGCTATGCCTATTCAAAAACAGCTGCCGGTAAAGACACGGCTTCTGTAATTTCAAAAACATTTGCACCGGCCTATGTTTTATTATCGCTTGGTTTTGATTATAAACCGAAGGATAATTTCTCTTTGTTCATTTCTCCATTAACCGAACGTTGGGTGGTTGTGTCAGATCAGTTGATCAAACCATTCTACGGTATAGATTCAACAAAGAATGCAAGAAATGAAATGGGTGCTTTTGTATCTGCAAATTATACCGCAAAGCTGGGTAAAAACTTTGTGTATAAAACCAAGCTCGATCTGTTCTCTAACTACAAAAAGAATCCGCAGAATATTGATATGTACTGGACCAATGCCTTAACAGCAAAACTTACAAAATATATCAACTTTTCTTTTAACCTGGATATGATCTATGATGATGATACTAAAAATGTAAATCCCGCAAAAGGCCCGGCCCCGCAGTGGTTACAGCTGATGGGCATTGGCTTTGCATATAATTTCAGTAAAAAGTAATTTGTTAATGTTACTTTAAAAAGGCCTGTGGTTTATAACTGCAGGCCTTTTTATTTTCATTATGTTAACATTCACTGGGGTGTATTTAATTAATTTTGCCCCATGCTAAAACCTCTGTTAACCTTAACCTTTTCAGCTACTGTATTCATCAATTCCCAGGCACAGGATGTTACCGTAAAAGAATTTCAAAAACTGGCCTTTAAAGAACTTAAACCGCTCGAAAAAGATGGCTGGAAGAAGAACGGCACTTTCATCATCAATATAAACCAGGGAGCGCTGCGCAACTGGGCCGGTGGCGGAGAGCAAAACACGCTGGGCATTACAACCTTGCTTAATTACAATGTAAATCATAAGAAAGGGAAGATCACCTGGAATAATTATTTTGATATTGCCCTCGGATTTCAAAATGCCAGCAGCTTTGGCAGGTTTAGAAAAACAGATGACCGAATAGATATTACCAGTAAATACGGCTACCAGTTTTCAAAAAAATGGTACACCGCCATGCTTTTTAACTTTAATTCACAAAGCCTGGTTGGCTATAATTATACAGATACTTTAAATACCAAGATCTCTAATTTACTTACGCCCGGTAAGATCCTGATATCTGCCGGTATCGATTACAGGCCAGATAAAAGTTTCTCTCTTTTTGTATCACCTATAACCACCCGTTTTATTTTAAAACGAGATAACGATTTTTACCAGCTTGATAAATATGGCGTACCGGCAAACCATAAATCATATACCGAGCTGGGCTCATTTGCAACAGCCAAATACAACAAAAAAGTTAACTCCTGGGCTCATTATACCGGCAGGCTCGATCTTTTCAGCAATTATAAAAGAAACCCCGAGAATGTTGATCTATTCCTGACCAACCTGGTTACCATGAAATTTAATAAATGGCTGGCCACCAATATTAACGTAGATGTGGTGTATGATGATGATGTAATAAAGCAAACCCAGCTTAAAGAGATATTGGGCATCGGGCTTACAGTAAACCTATAGTTACATGTGTTGCCAGCTATAAATGCTTCATTTTGCTGATGTTTGAGCGGTTTTTTCCACATTCCGCAATGCCAAAGCCTTTTATATTCAAACTCTCTCAACTTATCAATACATTTGCCACTGCTTTAAAAAGCGTATTGTTTAATAATAACATTTTTACAGGTGAGCAAAGCATCGTACCAGATTAAATTAGACCAGTTTGAAGGGCCATTTGACCTGCTTTTATTTTTTATTGAAAGGGATGAACTGGATATCTACAATATACCCATTACCAAAATAACCAACGATTTCCTGGATTTTATACATACCGGCGAAAAACTCAACATTGAATTAAGCAGCGAGTTTATTTTATTCATCAGTACGCTGATGCGTATTAAGGCAAAAATGCTGTTGCCTCGTAAAGAACTGGATGCCGAAGGAAATGAAATTGATCCAAGACAGGAACTGATCAACAAGATACTGGAATACAAACGCTTTAAAGAAGCTGCCGCACAAATGGCCGAAATGGAAGCCATGCGTATGCTAATGATGAAGAGAGGTAATCTGCAAAGAGAAATTTCGCAGATTGGCGAAGAAGCTGGTGAAGGCACCGAAATACAGACAGTAACACTTTTCAAACTGATGAAGGCTTTTGAAAAAGTGATACTTAATTTGCAGAAGCGCAATTTTAAACCCGTACATACCGTAGTTCGCTATAACTACACCATGGAGCAAAGCCGTGAGCACATGCTGAATGTGGTGAAGGATGAAAAGACCGTTTCTTTTGAAAAGGTATTTGAAATATGCGAAGACCGCATTCATGCCATTTTCCTGTTTCTATCTTTGCTGGAGCTGGTGCAGCTGCGCTTCATGAGCCTGATTACAGGCGAAGGCAGAAATAATTTTATTGTAGAATGGAACGAAAACCGGCAGGAAGAGGTAGTAGGATTATTACCCGGAGAAGAACCTGAAGTACTTAACTAATATGCAATCCCCGATGTTTATCGGGGATTTTTATTCCAGGACTTTTTGGCAGGCCGTAAAATCGGTATACAATTTGATGTTTAAACATTGAATTTAAAAACAACAACATGAAAACATTACTATTTAAAGCTTCAGACAGGGGAACTGCCGATTATGGCTGGCTTAAACCCAATTATTATTTCAGCTTTGCCCAATACCACAATCCCGAAAAAGTGCATTTTGGTTTACTAAGGGTGCTGAACGATGATTTTATTGCCGGTGGCGGTGCTTTTGCAACACATCCGCACGACAATATGGAAATTGTTACCATACCATTTACCGGGGCGCTTAAGCACAAGGATAGTACCGGCGGCGAGGGGGTTATTAAAGCCGGCGATATACAGATCATGAGTGCCGGCAGTGGTGTACAGCACTCTGAGGCCAATGCTTCTGCCACTGATCCGGTTACGCTTTTCCAGGTATGGGTTTTCCCTAAAGAAAGAAACATAAAACCCCGCTACGATCAAAAAACATTTGATATAGCCGAAAGAACAAATCAATGGCAAACGGTTGTTTCGCCCATTGATGCAGATAATGGCTTATGGATAAACCAGGATGCCAGGTTCTCTTTAACCAACCTGCAGGCCGGCAACGAAATAACCTATACCAATGGCTTTAAAAATAACGGCGTTTTCCTGGTTGTGATCAATGGAACAGTTGAAGTTGGTGGACAACAGTTAAATAAAAGAGATGCGTTGGGTATTTCCGAAACAGAAAGTTTTACTGTGAAAGCTTCGGAAGATGCGGAATTACTGGCGATAGAAATACCTATGAATTAATAGTAGATCCAGAGTAAGATCGGTTCCTGCGATTCATCCATGTAAGCCTTTAACTGGGCAAAAAATGCAGGCGATACCGCAGGGCATCCTTCACTCAGGCAAATGGGGGCGGGATAAACTTCTTCTTTTGGAACTCCAAGATATGAATGCAATACAACAGCACGGTCTAAAGCCCTGCTGTTTGTTTTATCTAAGCCAAGTAATTTATAAGACAGACCGAAATTACCATTGTAAGAGCTGCCGATCTTATACTTACCCAGCGAAGTACAATTGCTGTTGGGGGCATTTGAAAATATGAGGTCGCCTGTCTGGCTTTCCGAGCCCTTACCATGTGTTACCAGTCCGGCTGCTTCAAGCGAATCTTTTAAAAGGTTGTAGACAAAAAAGCGGTTTTTACCCGATGGCAACCGCATGTCTATCATAAAGCAATAACTGATATCGAACCCATTCTCATCCACATAATCCTTTGCCAATCCTGCTTTTTCTTTAAGGCGGCTCATTACTTCACTGCTGCTCAGCAGGCGTTCTTCTGAAACCTTTACCTTGGGCTCGGAAAAGAAATCGCTTTTATACCCGCTGATATAACCGCATACAGATACCGCCAGGAATAAACCAAGGACTAGTACCAGGGTTCTTTTGACAATATGTATATGGTTTTTATAAAGCATAAAATGATAACGGGAGCAAATAAAAAAAATTGCGTTTACCTATTCCAAAAATAAAGAAATTAAATATTTCTGCGAAAAAATACTCATAGATCTTAATAATATATCCACAGCAAAACCGGTTTGGAAGATACATCAATATAACGCTGCAGCTTTGTTAAAAATGCCGGAGCAACCGTAGGACAACCCCAGCTTTCGCAAATAAGCTGTGGCGCCACTTCTTCATCAGGCACACACGCATGCGAATGAAGTACTACAAATCGTTCAAAAGCCTTGCTGTTACTGTTTTCCAGTCCGTATAACTTATAGGCCAGGCCAAATTTTCCCTGGTAAGGTTTGCCAATTTTGTATTTACCCAATGAAGTACAATTGCTGTTGGGTATGTTTGAAAATGTTGGTGTATCGGAGTTATTATTGACCCCGCTTCCATGTGTTACCAGGCCGGCATTTTCTACCGAATCCGTCCGGAGGTTATACACAAAAAAACGGTTTTCGCCCGAGGGTAGCCGCATATCTATCAAAAAACAATGTTCGGAATTAAAATGATTGGCTGCCACATACTCCTTTGCCGATAAGGCTTTTTTATTAAGCCGTAGAATGGTCTCTGTTCTGCCAATATGCTTTTTTACAGAGGCAACATTCGCTTTATTTTTTGCTGGCCGGTGGGTAGCTGGTTTGTACCAGAAAAAATAACCAAAGGCCGATGCAGCTAACAACAGGCCGCTGGCCAATACGAGGGATCTGCGGGCAATTTTCATGAAAATTTTATTGGGCATAGATTCGTAACGAGCCTGTTTCCATAAAATTTTTTCATGCCTGTTAAATAAAATAAAAAGCCCGGTTAAAAAACCAGGCTTTACAATATCCTTGAACTTTTCTTAGCTAAGTACAGCCACTTTCACACCCGCCATTGCCCGCAATGCGCCCGCAATTCCATTGGCATCAATGCCAATCTCATCATACAATTGTTTAGGTGTTCCATGTTCCACAAGCCTGTCTGGTATACCCATGATCTTTACATCAGCTTTGTAGCCATGTTCATTCATGAATTCCAGGATGGCCGATCCAAATCCACCAACAACCGTTCCGTCTTCAATGGTAATTACTTTATTGTATTTGCTGAAAACCTCGTGCAGCATTTCCTCATCCAGCGGCTTCACAAAACGCATATCGTAATGCGCCGGATTAATGCCTTCGGCCTTTACATCCCTAATTGCTGATGCAGCAAAATTACCCACATGGCCTAATGATAAGATAGCAATATCCTGCCCGTCTTTAAGTTTTCTTCCGGTGCCGATTTTAATTTCCTGCATTTCGGTCTTCCACTCCGGCATAACACCTTCGCCCCTGGGGTAACGTATCACAAAAGGCAGTTGGTTTGAATCCAGTTGAGCCGTGTACATCAGGTTGCGTAGTTCGGACTCGTTCATAGGCGCACTGATGATCATATTGGGTATGCAGCGCATGTAGGCTATATCATAACAGCCGTGGTGCGTAGGTCCATCCTCTCCCACCAAACCTGCACGATCTAAACAAAATATAACCGGCAGTTTCTGAATGGCAACATCGTGTATCACCATATCATAAGCCCGTTGCATAAAAGAAGAATAAATGTTGCAGAACACCCTCATGCCCTGTGTTGCCATACCGGCACTTACAGTAACCGCATGTTGCTCACAAATGCCCACGTCAAATGCACGGTCGGGCATTTTCTCCATCATGAATTTTAAGGAAGAACCACTGGGCATAGCCGGCGTAATTCCGAATATCTTTTCATTTTTTTCAGCCAGCTCAATAATGGTATGTCCGAAAACATCCTGGTATTTGGGCGGCTGTGGAATATCAAATTTTTTCTTTTGTATCTCTCCTGTTACTTTATCAAACAAACCTGGTGCATGCCACTTGGTCTGATCTTTTTCAGCCAGGTCGTACCCCTTTCCTTTTACTGTTTTTATATGCAGTATTTTAGGACCGGGAATATCTTTCAGATCTTTCAAGGTATCAACCAGCTTGGTTATGTTGTGGCCATCAATGGGGCCAAAATACCGAAGTTTCAGTGCTTCAAACAAATTGCTGCTCTTGCTTACCATTCCTTTCAAACTGGCTTCCAGCTTGCTTGCCATACCCTGGCTGAAATTTTTGCCAACAGGTAGTTTACCCAGCGCTTTCCATACATTATCTCTCAGGTCGTTATAAGTATGTGAAGTCGTTATGTCAGTTAAATATTCTTTTAAAGCACCCACATTGGGGTCGATGCTCATGCAGTTGTCATTCAGAATAATGAGCACATTACTTTTTTCAATACCTGCATGGTTCATGGCTTCAAAAGCAAGTCCGGCTGTCATGGCACCATCGCCAATAATGGCAACATGCTGGCGGTCGTTCTCTCCTTTATAATGCGATGCCATGGCCATACCCAATGCTGCAGAAATGGAGGTGGAAGAGTGACCAACGCCAAATGTATCGTACTCGCTTTCGCTGCGCTTGGGAAAGCCGCTAAGCCCGTTGTATTTTCTGTTGGTAGGAAAATTGTCCCTGCGACCAGTTAGTATCTTGTGTCCATAAGCCTGGTGGCCTACATCCCATACCAGCTGATCGTAAGGTGTATTGAAAACATAGTGCAGGGCAACGCTTAGTTCCACCACGCCCAGGCTGGCGCCAAAATGTCCGCCATACACGCTCACCACGTCAATAATATACTGGCGCAGTTCATCGCAAACCTGGTGTAATTGTTCCCTGCTTAACTTTTTTAAGTCATCAGGATTGTTGATCTCTTTAAGTAAAACTCCTGCTTTTATTTCCATTATTTATTTTTCAAACGGTAAAGGTACTGTTTTTAGGCGCTTTTAGCCAGATATTACAACAATTTTTACCCCGTCCGGTTCAATATAATTCTGGTTTTTTGGCCTATCTTCAAAATAAAAATAAGTGCATTTTCCCATTACTGTTGAAATAGGTACGTTAAAAATACAGCTGCATGCCATTTTAGAGCCCCTGGGCATGTTTATTGGCTTCAGGTATTTTTTGTATTTACGTAAAGGAAAGGGAGATCAGATTGAGAGTAGTAAAAGGTTATGGATCATCATTGGGGCCATATTTGGCGCACTCATTGGCTCACGCCTGGTGGGCGGACTGGAAGACCCCACTGCCCTGGCAAAAGCGCCCAACCCGCTGATCTATTTTTATACCAACAAAACGGTGGTGGGTGGTTTTTTAGGTGGTTTATTTGGTGTAGAATTGGTTAAAAAAATAATCGGCGAAAAACACAGCAGCGGCGACTTGTTTACCTATCCCATGATACTGGCCCTAATCATTGGCCGCATAGGCTGTTTTAGCATGGGTATTTTTGAAGAAACTTATGGCGTAGAAACAACGGCTTTTACCGGTATGAACCTGGGCGATGGTTTGCTCCGGCATCCGGTAACTTTATACGAGATCGTTTTTTTAATGATGCTTTGGATTGGCTTAGTACAATTAGAAAAAAGATACACACTGGTTGATGGCGGCCGCTTTAAAATTTTTATGATCGCCTATTTATTTTTCAGACTGATGATCGATTTTATAAAACCGCATTATACTTTTAGTTTCGGCCTGTCGACCATTCAGCTGGTTTGCCTGGGCGGACTTATCTATTATGCTGCCTATATTTTTAATCCTAAAAAATTAATTCAACCTCAATATGCCTGAACGCCCCTATACCTACTACGATTTTACAACCAGCCTTTGCAGCACCTGCCTGCGCCGTGTTGATGCCAAAATAGTTTTTGAAAACGGAAATGTATTCATGCTTAAAACCTGCAGCCGGCATGGTTTTGAGAAAGTGCTGATTGCAACTGATATTGAGTATTATAAAAACATACGCAACTACAACAAGCCATCAGAAATGCCGCTTGTATTCAATACCAAAACACATTATGGCTGCCCTTACGATTGCGGACTTTGCCAGGATCATGAGCAGCACAGTTGCCTGACCGTGATTGAAATTACCGATCGCTGCAACCTGAGTTGCCCCACCTGCTATGCCATGAGCTCGCCACATTATGGCAGGCACAGAACAGTGGAAGAAGTAGAAAAAATGCTGAACATTATTGTTGCCAATGAAGGCGAACCCGATGTGGTGCAAATAAGCGGCGGCGAGCCAACCGTGCATCCGGATTTTTTTGACATTATGGATATCGCCAAATCAAAACCCATCAGGCACTTGATGTTAAATACAAATGGCATCCGCATTGCAAAGGATTTTGAATTTGCAAAGAAGTTAGCTGGCTATGCTCCCGATTTTGAGATCTATCTCCAGTTCGATTCCTTTAAACCCGAAGCGCTGCAACAGTTGCGTGGCGAAGATCTTACAGCCACAAGAATGAAAGCGCTGGAGCATCTGAATGCTTTGAATCTTTCTACTACCCTTGTTGTTACTTTACAAAAAGGCGTTAACGATGATGAGATAGGCAAGATCATTGAATTTGCCTTGAAGCAAAAATGTGTGAGAGGTGTCACTTTTCAACCCACACAAATTGCAGGAAGGGTAGATAATTTTAACCCTGCAACCGACAGGCTAACCTTAACCGAAGTAAGGCAAAGCATTTTAGATCAAACAAATATTTTTACTCCTAAAGATCTTATACCGGTGCCCTGCAATGCCGATGCGCTTGTGATGGGCTATGCGTTGAAACTGGCCGGGCAAACTTTTCCTTTAACCAGGTATATTGATCCATCGCATTTGCTGGATAACAGCCGCAATACCATTGTGTACGAGCAGGACCAGGCATTGCACGAACAGATGATCAACATTTTCAGCACCGGCATTTCGGTTGACCGGGTGGAGGAAAATATGAAACAGCTCCTTTGCTGCCTGCCGCAAATTGAGGCACCGGGCTTGGGATATGAAAATCTTTTTCGTATCATTATCATGCGGTTTATAGATGCTTACGATTTTGATGTGAGGGCCATTAAAAAAAGCTGTGTACACATCGTTCATAAAGATGGCCGCATTGTTCCCTTTGAAACCATGAATTTATTTTACAGGGATGATAAAGAAATGTATTTAAAACAGTTGCAGCAGGAAAGGCAACAGGATCTGTTTACTTAAAAAAATCAATCATGAATAAAGCAGTAAAAGTATTACTGATAAACCTGGCAGTAGCTTTCGGGCTTTCGCTATTACTATTTCTATCTTCCGGTGGGTTTCACCAGACCAGTGATTTTTTAATTGGATTAGGCTTGATTTGTCTTGCCTTTGCGGTACTGGACCTGGTAGTTGCTGTAATACTTTTTATTTCCGGCCCAAACCAGTATGCAATAGCACAGGGCTTTTTGCTAAGTACCGGCGTTTTGTTCTTAGCCGGTTTTGCAGCCTGCAGTTCTACTACTGTTAATTTTCACTAAACAATGCCGGGCTATTGTACATACCTCATCATATCCAGTATCAGATCAGGATCGGGGCAGTTCTTTAAGTAAGCTTCACTTTCAGATAATTTACAAACACCCGGATAATCTCCTTTAGTATACAATTCATGAATTACCTGGAAATGCAGGTGTGGCGGCCAGTTGCCGTTTTCGGCAGGTGGACCAAAATGGCCAACAACCTGTCCACGGGTTATGTATTGTCCTTCCTGGTATTTCGCCAGGTCTGCCAGGCTCAAATGTCCGTAAAGCGTATGAAAAACAATAGCATCCAGTTGATGCAATAAAATGATGGTTGCTCCATAATCTCCAAAGTTATCATTGTAAGCAAGACTGTGCACCCTTCCGCCCAGGGCAGCATACACGGGTGTACCTGCAGGCCCCCAGATGTCTATACCCAGGTGCAGCGAACGTGCTTCTTCGCCTGCAAAAAGATTGCTTCTCCTGTAAAGCGTACGGTTTTCTTTATAGCCACCAATGCCAAATTTTGCATCATGGGCTTTTAAGGTACGGTCAACATAACCGGTAAAGAGATTGGTATCGGCAATTTCTGATGCAGCCAGTGTTTTATTATTATCCGTAAAATCGAAGTGAAATAATTTTTCTTTGGCAGGATCAAAATCCACCACCCGGTGAAAATCAGCCTTGCTTTTTATCAGTGCATTTTCAAGTTCGCTTATCATAGTGCTAAGGTAGTATTATCCTGCAGATGTTTCAGCGGAATAGCAGGTGCTTGTAAACTATTTAACGTATCATCTTTTGCTGCAACAATTTTTTTTCTGCAATTGAGCTTGTAAGGTCCATCGCTTCTGCAAAATACTGATTTGCCTTTTCATAATCTTTCAATTGCAAATACAATTCACCCAAGGTAGCAGGCAGCAGGTAATATTTTTTTAAGGAAGAAAGTTGTGTTATGGCTTCGATAGCTTTTATGCCCTCCGCAGGGCCCTGCAATTCACTGATAACAATGGCCCGGTTCAATTCCACAATGGGTGAGGTATAGAACCTGCACATGAGATCGTAGCACTGCAGAATATTTTTCCAGTTGGTATTTGTATAACTGGCGGCCCGGGCATGCTCGTAAGCAATACCGGCTTCCAGCTGGTATTTGCTCATCTGTTCACCTGTGGTAGATTCTTCTAAATGAAAAATGCCTTTGCTGATCAATGCATTGTTCCATTTGGTTCGGTCCTGTTGCTGCAACAATAAAATATTGCCTGCTGCATCCAGCCTGGCTTCGTTACGGGACGCCGTAAAACAGATCAACGCCATCAGTGCATGCGCTTTTCCATGATCTACTGCGGGGCTGCGCAGTATCAGTTCGCACAATTGCATGGCTTCCTGCATCAGGTCTGTTCTTATTAAATTTTCATGCTGTGTGGAGTTGTAGCCCTCATTGAACAAGAGGTAAATTGCCAGCAGCACATTATCCAGGCGGCCGTCGAGTTCTGTTGCAGCGGGCAGTTCAAACTGTACATGGTTATCCCGGAAACTTTGCCTGGCCCTGGTTAATCTTTTTTCAATGGCATCGTAACTGCTAACAAATGCTTTGGCAATTTCTGCAACGCTGAAACCACAGAGGGTTCTTAAAATAAGCGAAACCTGTGCCTCGGTTGATAGCGATGGGTGGCAGCACACAAACATCATCCGCAACTGATCGTCATCAATGCTGTTGGTATTTACAAACTCCTGCACGGTGGGCACCAGTGTATATTCCGATTGCAGCAGCGGGATAATGTTTTTTGAAACTTCCTGCTGCCTTTTTTGCTGGCGCAATACATCAATGGCTTTATTACGTGCCGCCGTAAACAACCAGGCCGATGGGTTTTGCGGTAATCCGTTTATCTTCCAGGTGTTGAATGCTTTCAGTAAGGTATCCTGCACTACATCTTCGGCCAGTTGCAGGTTTTGCGGGCCAAACAGTTTGGTAAGCACAGCAACCAGCTTTCCCCATTCGTTGCGAAAGAGATGCTCAACCGTTTGTTGTATTTGAGAAGAATTATCCAGTGTAATTTTTTCTGCAAGTTAACCAGCTAACTTTCAATTCACTTAAAAAACAACCACAAAGAACACTAAGAAAAATCGCACAAAGAACACAAAGTGTATCATCATTACTTCTTAGTGTACTTAGTGAAAAAAACTTTGTGTCCTTTGTGGTTAATATTTTTTAAGCAGGCATATCCATTTTTTGCACCTGGCGTATGATCACTTTACCCCCATTTTCATAATCAGGATAGTCGGCACAAAGTGCAACCGCTTCATCATAATCGGCCGCATTGATGATAAAATATCCGCCAATGATCTCTTTGCCTTCGGCAAATGCTGCATCTGTAACGGTTTTACCCGGACCAGAAATTACCTTGCCTGTTGGCCGTAAAGGTTCGCCACTATCATATTTGCCAGCCTTGGCCAGCTTGTCTATCCAGGCCATCCATTTACCCATGATCTGTCCCATTTGTTCGGGAGATGGTTGCACGCCAACAAAAGGGCTTTCGAAAATAAGCATGAACTTTTCCATAATTTTTTGTTTTAAAGTTTATAATGTTTTTATAATGACGAACAGGTTTTTACAATCCGGACAAAAAAGATAATCTTTTTTAAGAAATTTATTTTGCCGCCCATTTAATTACTGTAAATAAACCACTTTTTGCAGGCGGGCTATTATATTTGAGGAAACAAACTGCCCATGTCGCAACATCACACCGAACAGGAAAGACAGAAATTTCAACTGGACCGTATTGCTCTTTTTTCGGATGCCGTATTTGCCATTGCCATTACATTATTGGTAATAGAAATAAAGGTTCCGGTGGTAAGTTATGAGCGAGATTTGTTTGACCACCAGTTCAGTCATGCTTTAAAAGAAATGATACCCGAGTTCATCGGCTTCTTCATCAGCTTTATTGTGATAGGCAATTACTGGAGGGCCCACCATACCATTTTTGGGTATGTTACCGATTACAACCGTAAACTGATCACGCTTAATACCTGGTTCCTGCTCACCATTGTGTGCATGCCTTTTACTACGGCCATGATGAGCAAGTATATTTACCTGCAACCTTATGTTTTTTACTGTGTAAATGTGATTGCCAGCGGCCTCATACAGCTGAGGCTTTGGTATTATATCATCAATCCTAAAAACGGGGTATCGGGTTTTATACCGGAAGGAATGAAGCAGTACAAAAAATACAGCTCCCTGGTAGTTATTATTTGCTTTGTACTTTCACTGGTACTGCATCCGCTGTTAGGACCTGCCATTGCAAGAATGTTCCTAGTGTCTATATTCTTCATCAATATTTTTACCGACCGATATTTTGTAAGGAAGTATAAGCTGGGGAAGAAGTATTAAATCACACCCCCCGGCCCCCTAAAGGGGGAGACAAGGAGAAGATTGTATTGAAGATTTACCATTTAAGGCTCTGGCTGATCAGGATATATGCCATACCAGCATCTCCGGAGCTTATGAAAGCTTCCTGCCGAAGTCAGCGCCTCTTCAAAAACACCGGAAAACCTCCTCCGCACAGCAGCAGATTTTCCGGAGTTCCGGAAAGTTCCCCGCCGTTGGAAGCACAGTTTCCGGAGTTCCGGAAAGCTTCCCGCCGGGGGCAGCGCATTTTCCGGAGCGCCGGAAAGCTTCCTGCTGATGGCGGCGTAGTTTCCGGAAGATTTAAAAGAATGTGGCGATAATGTATTAATATTTTTTACCTTTTGAAGCGCTCTGCCTTGCAGCCATTGGACCTCACCCCAACCCCTCTCCAAAAGAGAGGATACTTCCAGACCAGAGCGAAGATTATGTTTTATATCACCACATTGATCATCTTATTCTTTACAAAGATGATCTTCTTGGGAGCTTTTCCTTCCAGCCATTTTTGCACGATCTCGTTTTGCAGCACCAGTTCTTCTACCTGCGGTTGCGTAAGATCAAGCGCCAGGTTTATATTGGTACGCAGTTTACCGTTCACCGAAACCGGGTATTCTTTACTGCTTTCAACCAGCAAAGCGGCGTTGTATGCAGGATAGGATGCATCCAGCACCGAGCCCGCATTTCCCAGTTGGCTCCACAATTCTTCGGCAATATGCGGTGCATAAGGCGTAAGTAAGATAAGCAATTGCTCCAACACTTCTTTCTTATGGCATTTCAAATCTGCCAGTTCATTTACGCAGATCATGAAAGTACTTACAGCAGTATTAAAACTGAAACGCTCGGTATCTTCTTCAATTTTTTTGATGGTGCGGTGCAGAACTTTTAATTCGGCATCGCTTGCTTTATCATCATTCCAAACCTTTCCTTTCAGGTCATCATTAAATAACCTCCACAGTTTTCTTAAAAAGCGATGCACCCCTTCAATACCCTTGGTATCCCATGGTTTGCTGGCTTCTACCGGGCCGAGGAACATTTCATACATGCGGAAGGTATCGGCGCCGTATTGATTACACAAATCAGTTGGATCAACTGTGTTGTATTTTGATTTGGACATTTTTTCAACTTCCGATCCACAGATGTAATTACTTGTTGAGTTTTCAGAATAGAGAGAACCATCTTCTAAAACAAATACTGCTTTCGCATATTCCCCATTTTTCCATTTCTTAAAGTCTTCTATTTTTAATTCTACACCGTCGACAAAATTTACATCTACATGAATTTGTAAAGTTGAAATATTAAAAATGGTTAGGTCATTTCTGTCAGGGTATGCTTTTGTTAATAATTCTGACGCTAATTCTTTTATTTTTTTAATTGTAATCTCATCTTCTAATTTGATTTTGTCAGCAATACTCTTCGATAAAATTAGATGTGGTAAAAATGATGGGTCGAAATCGGCTCCTCCCGTTAAACCCCAAGCAAACCTATACACAAACCTACTACTCCCCTGTATCATCCCCTGATTCAGCAATTTCTTATACGGCTCATCATAGCCAATCAATCCCAAATCAAACAATACTTTCGTCCACATGCGGCTGTACAGCAAATGCCCAACGGCATGCTCGGTACCGCCAATGTACAGGTCAACCTGGTTCCAGTAATCGCTGGCTTTGCGGTCGCAGAAGGTTTCGCTGTTGCTGGGATCCATGTAACGCAAAAAATACCAGCTGCTGCCGGCATAGCCGGGCATGGTAGATGTTTCCCTTCTTCCCTGCGGCGTGTTAACCCATTCGGTAATATTGGCCAGCGGGCCTTCGCCTTCGCTGCCGGGGCCGTAGGTATCTACATGCGGTAATTCCAACGGCAATGCATCGTTTGCAACTTCGGGGGTTTCGCCATTCCACACAATGGGGAATGGTTCGCCCCAGTAACGCTGGCGGCTGAAACCTGCATCACGCATGCGGTAATTAACCTTGCGTTTGCCAACCTGCTTGCCGGCAGGCAGGTGCCCACCTTCAATAGCATTTACAGCAACGCCAATAGCTTCCTTCATCACCAGTCCGTTTAAAAAACCACTGTTCTCTAAAATGGCATCCTTGGTTGGGTTGGCTTCCTCGCCATTAAAATGAGTGCCAATAATATTTGTAATGGGAATATTAAAATGCTGTGCAAATTTAAAATCACGTTCATCGCCGCAAGGCACGGCCATAATAGCGCCGGTACCATAACCAGCCAATACGTATTCGCTGATCCAGATGGGAATTTCCCTGCCATCAAAAGGATTTAATGCGTAGGCTCCCGTAAAGCAGCCGGTAATCTTTTTCTCCGACTGGCGCTCTACATCGCTGCGACTTTTTACGTAGGCAACATATTCATCCACGGCGGCGGCTTGTTCGGCAGATTTTAATTTATGCACAATATCATGCTCCGGCGCAACCACCATAAAATCCACACCAAAAATGGTATCAGGCCTTGTTGTGTAAACCCTTAAGGACAACGGCTTATCTTCCGTGGTCTGTGGTCTGTCGTCCGTGTTCTTAATTTCAAAATCTATCTCCGCTCCTTCACTTTTGCCTATCCAGTTGCGCTGCATTTCCTTCATGCTATCGCTGAAGTCAACGGTTTCCAAACCTTCCAGTAAACGATCTGCGTAAGCAGTAATTCTCAAATACCATTGACGCATTTTCTTTTTAACTACCGGGTGGCCGCCACGTTCGCTTACGCCGTTCACCACTTCATCATTTGCCAGTACGGTTCCCAGGGCTTCGCACCAGTTTACTTCGCCATATTTGCTGAAGGCCAGGCGGCGCTGCATCAGCCATTCTTCTTTTTCGGTGCTGGTAAATGCATTCCATTGTTCGGCAGTAAAATGTTTGCTGCCGCTGGTCTCGTATTTTTTTATCAGGTCGGTAATGGGCCTTGCTTTTTTCTGTGTATTGCAGAAATAGCTGTTAAACAGTTGTAGAAATATCCACTGCGTCCATTTATAATACTGCGGGTCGCTGGTGCGTACTTCACGATCCCAGTCGTAACAAAAACCAATTTTATCAAGCTGTGCTTTAAAGGTGGCAATATTCTTTTCGGTGGTGGTTGCCGGGTGCTGCCCGGTTTCCAGCGCATACTGCTCGGCCGGTAAACCAAAACTATCAAAGCCCATCGGGTGCAATACATTAAAGCCTTTTAATCTTTTATAACGGCTGTAAATATCGCTGGCAATATAGCCCAGCGGGTGACCGACGTGCAGTCCTGCTCCGCTTGGATAAGGAAACATATCCAGCACATAATATTTGGGTTTGGCAGATTCGTTTGAAACTGCATACACTTTATTGTCCTTCCATTTTTTTTGCCAGTCCTGTTCAATTTTTCTAAAATCGTATTCCATGCTTTATGTACTATTTCTGGTTGAATATTTTATTTTTAAACCCCTGTTTTTATTTTCTGTGCAATCTTCTGCCGGCAAATGTGAAAGAAAAGTTATTTACTCCCTCAATCACCAATCATCATATACATTTATAAAAATAAATACGGCAGGCAGTCGTTTTGTAGAGGGCAAAAATACGGCAAAGCAGCTAAAATCCTTTATTTTTGCCCGGCTTGATAAAGCAGTGTTCACTAACTCCCTAACAAAAAAGATATGGCTCAATTCGGAAAAGCAAGCAGCAAACGTGGTAAACCAACCTATGCTTACGCCATTATTGGTGTGGCCCTGGTGTTGTTTTTATTTGGCATTGTTGGCTGGTTCTTTTTAAACCTGCGCAAAACAGGTGATTTTGCAAAAGAGAATATACAGGTACATGCCTGGCTTAACCCCAGCGTACAAAAGAATCTGCAACAGAAAAGGATCGACAGTCTTACCAATTATATCAAAGCCATTCCTTACGCCAAAGATGTGCAATATGTAACCCGTGAAATGGCCATTCAGAAATGGAACAAGGATAACGACAGCACCTGGAAAAAATTCCTGGATGAAAACCCGTTGCCTGAAAGTGTTGACTTTTATATTAAAGCTAATTATGTACAAAAAGACAGTCTGAATGTACTTTCCAATGACCTGCTGTCCAGGTTTCCGGGACTGATCAATGATTTCCAGTTTCCAACAGAAACCATTGCACAGATCAGCAAGTTTGTAAAAACAGCTGCTTACCTGTTCCTGGCTTTTGCCATATTATTGACCGTGCTGGTGGTTTTTTCTATTGATAATACCATCAGGCTGGCAATGTACAGTAACCGCTTTTTAATTAAGACCATGCAGATGGTGGGTGCCACCCGCTGGTTCATTACCAAGCCCATCAATATAAGGGCTGTTATAAACGGCCTCATTTCGGCAGGTATTGCTATTGCGGCGCTATGGAGTACTATTGCGCTGATAGAAACCTTTGAGCCAAAATTCAAAGTATTGCATGATAATACCAGTATGATATTGCTGTTCCTGGTCATCATTGTACTAGGCATCAGTATATCTCTGTTCAGCACCCATCGTTCGGTAATTAAATACCTGCGTATGAAATTGGATGATTTATATTAAATTGCGTCTTCAACCAGAATAAAATGAGCGAACAAGTAAAAAAAACCAGCGGTTCTGCAACCCCCAATCCATTATTTGATAAAGGAAATTATACCTGGATGCTGATTGGCCTGGCAGTGCTGGCTTTGGGCTTCTTTTTAATGGCAGGCGGTAAAAGCGGCGACCCGAAGGTTTTCAATAAAGATGAAGTGTACAGCACCACACGCATTACCATTGCGCCCATGCTCATCATTGCAGGTTTCATTATCGAGATCTTTGCCATTATGAAGAAATCGAAAAACAATTAAGCATTAAAAACCTGTCTGCCGACAGGCAGGTTAAGAATTAAGAATTTATAGCGGAGTGATTACTTCGCTTTTTTCTTTTAAACCAACAGCATGACAACAGTACAAAACATCATCATCAGCATTGTAGAAGGACTGACCGAGTTTTTACCGATCTCATCTACCGCACATATGCGGATCACAGAAAACTTACTAGGCATAAGCAATACAGATAAATTTACAGAAACGTTTACAGTTGCCATTCAATTAGGTGCGATACTTTCCGTAGTGGTGCTTTATTGGCGAAAGTTTTTTGATTTTAAAAACTGGCAGTTCTATGCAAAATTATTGGTCGCTGTCATTCCGGCATTAATCTTTGGCAAACTTTTCAGTGAACAAATTGACAGCTTTTTGGAAAAGCCCTTATTCATTGCATTAATTATGATTGCAGGCGGTATTATTTTCCTTTTTATCGACAATATTTTTAAAGTCCATACTATTGATTCTGAAAAAAAGGTAAGTTTTTTGACTTCATTAAAAATTGGTTTATTTCAATGCCTTGCTATTTTGTTTCCCGGCTTAAGCCGCAGCGCTGCTACCATTATTGGGGGTATGAGTCTTAAACTTACCCGCAATGCTGCTGCAGAATTCTCTTTCTTCCTGGCAGTGCCTACCATGCTGGCTGCCACCGGTTATAAATTATTCAAGTATTACAAAGATTATGGCGGCTTTTCATCCAACGAAATTAAACAGCTGGCTATTGGTAATGTAGTGGCGTTTGTTGTTGCCTTACTGGCCATTAAGTTCTTTATCGGCTTTTTAAAGAAGCATGGGTTTAAAGTATGGGGCTATTACCGCATTATTGTGGGTATTGCTTTGCTCATTCTTATTTATACCGGCTATATCAGCTCTTAAAATACCCGCTGCAGGGTACTTGCAGGCTTCAAATAATCATTAACTATGCATTATCTAAAAAACACGGGTATGAAAAATTTTAAACTGCTTTTTTGCATCGTTGTTATTGTTGTAAGTTTCAATGCCTGCAGCAGCGGCTATGGTAAAGAATATAAGCTTGACAAAAAACACAATATTTATTACAAAGGCGAAGGTGTTGATGAAGCCCTGGCAAAAAAACTGGCCTTGTATTTAAAAGAGCAGGAGTACTTCCAGGACAGCATTACCGCTACTGTGCAGCTTGAAAAGATAAAAGACACATTTAACCTGAACTTTGTGGTAGATGAAAAAAAGATAACTTCTGAATTTGATAATAACTTCCGGATATTTGGCGCCTTTATTTCTGAAAGTGTTTTTAATAAAGCCCCTGTTACTATTAAACTAACTGATAACAAACTGAAACCCTTTAAAGATCTTGGATACGCAAAGCCGCTCTCAGATACAATGAAATAGGCCATTACTAACTGCTTAAGTATGCTATCCTTAACCCCTGCCAAAAGCGGGGGTTGTTTTTTGCGGTAATACGCTGATATTTGTTATTTTCATCTTTCCTTAAATAAAAACCATGCAAACTGCATCTAAAAAAGTATTGAATGGCTGGGCTATGTACGACTGGGCCAACTCGGTGTACAACCTGGTAATTACCACCACCTTTTTCCCGGCTTATTATGCGGCAGTAACATCTTTAAAAAACTTTCCGGATGGCATAACCTTTTTAGGCCGTCGTTTTGTAAATACTGAGCTGAAGGATTATGTACTGGCATTCGGTTTCCTGGTAATTGCTTTGCTTTCGCCCATTTTGTCTTCCATTGCAGATTATAAAGGCAATAAGAAAAATTTCATGCGGTTTTTCTGCTACCTGGGCGCAGCAAGTTGCTCCCTGCTTTATTTTTTCGATAAAGATCATGTTACACTGGGACTGATGTGTTTTATGTTTGCCGGTATTGGTTTTTATGGCAGCCAGGTCTTTTATAATTCTTACCTGCCTGAGATAGCTTCAGAAGAGGATATGGATCGCATCAGCGCCAAGGGATATACCATGGGTTATATAGGCAGCGTGCTGATGCAACTGGTGGGCTTTGCCCTGGTAATGACCATGGAAGACAAAGGCCTTGCCTTAACCCTCACTTTTTTACTGGTGGGTATCTGGTGGGTTGGTTTTGCACAAATTACTTTCAGCAGGTTACCCATCAGTCCTAAAACAGACCGCAAAGCAAAGACCCACGTATTGTCTAATGGCTTTCACGAATTAAAACTTGTTTGGCAGCAGGTTAAAAAAATGCCGGTATTAAAGAGATTCCTGTCTGCATTTTTCTTTTATAGTATGGGTGTGCAAACCGTAATGCTGGTAGCCATTGATTTTGGTATCAAGGAATTAAAACTGGCCGATGATAAGCTGATCATTACTGCCGTTATTATACAGCTGGTGGCCATTGCGGGTGCGGTGGCTATGTCTAAACTATCTGCCAGGTATGGCAATATTAAAGTACTGATATTTACCGTGCTGTTATGGATAGGAGTTTGCATTACCGGTTATTTTATCAGTACAGAATTGCATTTTTATATTTTAGCATCGTTGGTAGGATTAGTAATGGGTGGCATACAATCGCTCAGCCGCTCTACTTATTCCAAACTGATGCCCGAAACCAAAGACACGGCATCTTTCTTTAGCTTTTATGATGTTACAGAAAAGTTTGCCATCGTCATCGGGCTGTTCACATTTGGGTTTATCGAAGGCATCAGCAGCATCCGGGAGTCTATTTTATCGCTAGTTGTATTTTTTGCACTTGGACTATTATTTTTATTGTTCACCAGTGCTGCCCAAAGGAACAAGGCGGTTACTTCTTAATTTTGCGTCATGAAACTATACAGCATCAACACCGGTTATTTTAAGTTAGATGGCGGTGCCATGTTTGGTGTGGTACCCAAAAGCATCTGGAACAAACTAAACCCGGCAGACGAGAACAATATGTGCAGCTGGGCTTTGCGCTGTTTGCTGATTGAAGATGAAGGCAAACTTATATTGGTTGACAATGGTATGGGCGATAAGCAGGATGCAAAATTCTTCGGGCATTATTATCTGCATGGAGATGATACTTTAGATAAATCTTTAGCCCAACATGGTTTTACCAAAGATGATATTACCGATGTTTTTTTAACACACCTGCATTTTGATCATTGCGGCGGAAGCATTATCAGGGATGGAGAAAAACTGGTGCCCGCATTTAAAAATGCCACTTACTGGAGTAATGAGAGTCATTGGTCTACGGCAACATTACCAAATCAGCGAGAAAAAGCAAGTTTTTTAAAAGAGAATATTTTACCCATCCAGGAAAGCGGGAAATTAAAATTTATCCAACACCCGTCAAGTATAGGCCCAAAACATGGCCAGCCTTATGAAGTAACTGAAAAAGATTCTCTTGCTGCTGAAAATATTTCTGAGGGCATTATTTCAACAATGAAAGTTCTTTTTGTAAACGGGCATACAAGGGATATGATGATCCCTTTAATCACTTACAATGGAAGAACCCTGGCCTTTATGGCAGACCTGTTACCTTCTGTTGCACATATTCCCTTGCCTTTTATTATGGCTTACGATATGAATGCTTATAAAAGTCTTGAAGAAAAAGACAGGTTTTTGAAAAAAGCATTAAGCAATAATTATGTGCTGTTCTTTGAGCATGATCCGGTAAATGAATGTTGCACTTTACAGATGACAGAAAAGGGAATAAAAGTGAATGAGACTTTCAAGTTAAGTGAATTATAAGCCAATAGTATAAAAGAGAAAAGGGGAAAAAGAGCGTTCAACCTCTTTTTCCCCTTTTTTTCTCTTAGCTATTTTATCTTGTTTTTATAAGCGAACTTAAAGGATAGCGCAGGTTTTTATACCCCATCATATCTACCTTGATACTTCCCACAGCTATCGGGCTTTCAGCCCTCAGCAATACATGATTTGGATCATCGCTGAGCCAGGCGGTCATTTTTTCGCCACCTTCAAAAATGGTTCCTTTAATAAGCAATGGCCTTATTTTGATGGCATTGAATTTACCATAGCGGGTTTTGATGGTTTCCTTGCCCATATAACGAATGTACATGTGAAATACCTCATCATCCAGGAACATATCAAACAATATCTTGTCGTTCACCTTATACTTTTCAAAATTAATATTTCGGCAGTAGTACACCATACTTACCACATCCTGTATGCAGTCGGTAACTTTAAAAACACCATTGGTACTTACCGCCGTATTGGCAGTATGGTTAAACGTTACGTTGTTGTATTTTTTATATCCGCCTTCATCAATATTACGTACAAATTTATAGGGGAGCAGGTTGGTCGTATCTACATAACTCTCGTACCGGTCGCGTACTTTAAAAAAGCCATCAAAAAAAGAATAGGTAGAGCCCACACCCACCAGGTGATAAACCGGTTTGCCATTATATCTTTCCAGTGATGAAGTAAAAGTAGCTTCACCAGCGCCAACATACATACCCAGGGTGCTGTAAAACACTTTCATTTTTATTTCTTCATCTGCTTTAAAGGCAGTGTTACGTATACTGCAGGGATCTTCAACATGGGTTGTAAAACTTAAACTACATAGGGCAATGATTAAGAAAGCTGGTTTAAAGTAGCTGATCATTTTTGTTTTTTATTTTAATTCCTAAAATTAATAAACTCCCGATTAGGGCCGGGATGAAAAGATTAACAAACCAAATGCCAAAAGTTGCTGTTAAAATGCCAAGCGTGTTGCTGCTATATGCAAATAATGCCTTTGCTACCGTACCCCGTATGCCCAGTTCGGCAATGGCAATAGATGGAATGATCGCCAGCATCCAGAACATAACAGCCACCAGCCAGAAGCCAATCCACACGCTTTGCTCTACCTGCAATAACTGCAGCATAAAGATGTATTGTAAAACGAAAACGATGTACCGGAGCAGCGACAGAAACAATAACCTTAACAAAATTTTCGCATCAAATGTTTCTAAAATGTTAATGTATTTTGAAAAACGGGCAGCGTATGGCAGTTTATGCAACAGGTGCAGCAGCCAGTTCATCCTGAAAAAAAATAAAAGAAAAATAAGCGTACCTGCCATGCTGCCATAAAAAAACAACTGTACCCAAAATGCAGGGATACCTGCAAAAATGCGTGATGGGGGAAGGTAAAAGATTAAATAGGCCAGTCCCAGGCAGCCCATCAGCATGGTTATGATCAATTGCGCCATACCCCCGGCAACTGAAAGTGTGATTGATCTGATCCGCTTACCTTCTTCCACAAAAAGAATACGGCCGCCATATTCGCCCATGCGGTTGGGTGTGTTTAAAGAAAATGTAACACCGCATAAAACTGATTTAAATGCCGTAGTAAAAGACATGGGCTGCAGTACACCCATCAGCAGCTGCCATTTCCTGGCTTCAAGCGCCCAGTTCACAAAAACAAACAAAATAACCATCCAGAATTTCCAGGCCCCGGCCCCAAAAGGCAGCGATTTTATTAGCGCTATAGATGCATCCATATCAGGCTGTGCCTTCACCTGCCGGTACAATGAGTAAAAGAGCCATGCTGCCAGCAAAGGCCCGATAATCCATTTGATTAATATTTTGATACTTTTGTTCAATACACAATGTTAGTTTAATTATTACTAAGTATTGCTTTCGTTAAAAGAGCAGTGTAGTAATGCAGAAAAATAACCGGTTTGCAGAAAAAATCAAGTATTATTTTAGGGATCGATCCGGGAACCATCATCATGGGTTATGGCTTGATAAAAGTAACAGGAAATAAGATTTCCCTACTGGAAATGGGTGTGTTACAACCCGGCAAAGTAGCCGACAGTTACAGGAAGCTACAGCTGATATTTAATACTGTTAGCGGGCTTATTACCAAGTACCAGCCCGACTCCTTTGCCATTGAAGCACCTTTTTTTGGTAAGAATGTACAGAGTATGCTGAAGCTTGGCAGGGCCCAGGGTGTGGCTATTGCAGCAGCTATGAGGCACGGCCTGGATGTAACAGAATACTCACCCAAGAAAGTAAAGCAATCTGTAACAGGCAATGGCAATGCTGCCAAAGAGCAGGTAATGAAAATGCTGCAACAGATATTGTCGTTTACAGAAGACCCAAAACATTTTGATGCTACGGATGCGCTGGCCGTTGCCGTATGCCATTATTACCAGCAAAAAACAGCTTTGCCGGGCAGCGGCGAAAAAGTAAGTGGCTGGAAGGATTTCCTGGCAAAGAATCCTGATAAACTGAAAAGCAAAAAGTAGCTACTTCTTACTTAACCTCAGATTAACAAAACTTAGTGAGGTGCTGTTTAATTTCATGAAAAATATAAACCACAAACCCGGATGGTCATTCGTGCAAAAACATTAAGGCTGGTTATTTTAACCAGCACCGTGCTCATTACCATTATTGTGGCCATACAGCTGGTATGGCTGCAGAAAGTGTACCTGTACGAAGAAAAACAGTTCAACATCAACGTTTCTAAAAGCATCAAAAGTTTGTATGACGATATGCAGCTGGTGAGTGATGTATCGGATAATGTGCAAAAGGTAATTGAGAACGTTAACCCCGATGTGTATTTGTTAAGGATAGATTGCAGCCCTAACCTGGACCAGTTATGGGTAAACCTGAAAGCCGAGCTTACCGACTTTGATGTATACACCGATTGCCGGGCGGCTGTATATGATGTAGGCTCCAAAAAATATACTGCCCAGCAATATATCGATCTGCCTGATGCTTATTTTCCATCCAGCAGCGAAAAAGAACTGCAGCTGTACGAAAGAGACTACCCTTATATCGCTTTATATTTTCCACATCGCGGCCAGTATATTATCAAGCAAATGAGATTCTGGATCGCTTCCAGCGGCCTGCTGCTGCTGGTTTTAATTGGTTTTGGCTTCAGCATTTTTTACCTGTACCGGCAAAAATTCTTTAACGAAACGCAGCGTGATTTTGTAAATAATTTTACGCATGAATTTAAAACGCCGCTGGCTGTAATAAAAATTGCAGCCGATGTATTGCAGCAGCAGAATATTGTGGAAAAACCGGATAAGCTGAAAAATTATGCAGGCATTATTCATGAACAGACTTCGCACCTGCAATCGCAGGTACAGCGGTTACTGGAAATTGCCTATACAGACCGAAGCAGCCTGCCGCTTAAAAAAGAAAGATTCGATATAAATGAACTCATAAAAGAATCCATTAACGACCTGCATCCGTTAATAGAACAACGCCAAGCTATTGTACATACAAATTTTGGTGAGCAGCATGTACTGATCAATGCCGACAGATCGTACCTGAGGCTTTGCCTGATAAACCTGGTAGAAAACGCCATTAAATATTCAGCAGGGCCGGTTATTGATGTGAGTACCAGGGTTGAGAGCAATCTTTTATTTATAGCCATAAAAGATAATGGCATAGGTATTGCATCAGAACATCAGAAGAAAATATTTGAAAGGTTTTACCGCGTAACCGATGGAGAGTTGCATATCAGTAAAGGATTTGGATTGGGTTTAAATTTTGTTAAAAAAGTTATTGATACGCATCATGGCAAAATTGAAGTAGCCAGCGAATTGGGAAGTGGAAGTATCTTTACAATCAAATTGTCCCTTAAATAAAACGATTAGCATGTCAAAAGGTAAAATTTTACTGGCCGAAGATGATCTTTCCCTAGGATTTGTAATTAAGGATTCGCTGCAGGATGTGGGCTTTGAAGTAACCCATTGCCCTGATGGCGAAGTGGCCTGGCAGCAGTTTCAGAAAAAGGAATTTGATATTTGCCTGCTGGATATAAATATGCCGGTGAGGGATGGCTTTTCGCTGGCAAAAAAAATAAGGCAGCAGAGCGATGTGGTACCCATCATTTTTTTAACAGCAAAAAGTTTACAGGAAGATAAATTAAAAGGTTTTCAGTCGGGTGCCGATGATTATATTACCAAACCTTTCAGTATTGAAGAACTGGTTTTACGCATCGAGGTTTTTTTACGCCGCACCAAAAAATTACAGGCCGATACCAAAGAAGTGTACCAACTGGGCAAATTGAAATTTGTTGTGAACGAGCTGAAGATTTACAGCGGCAAAGAAGCTGTTACACTTACACAAAAAGAATCGGACCTGCTGCGCTTTTTTGCACAGCACGAGAACAAGGTTTTAAAACGCGAAGAGGTTTTACTGAATGTATGGGGCAAGGATGATTATTTCCTGGGAAGAAGCATGGATGTTTTTATCACCAAACTACGTAAGCATTTCAAATCTGATCCAAATATTATGCTTGAAACCATACATGGCGTAGGTTTCAGGCTGTCAATCAACGGAGCCTAACGCAGCTTTCAATTGAGCCTGTACCGCTTTTAATTCATCCGGTGTTACTTTCATTTTAGGCCTGGTAAAATTAAGGTCGTTTGCAGAACTGATAGGCACCAGGTGCATGTGGGCATGCGGTACTTCAAGCCCTATAACACTGATGCCGCACCTGTTACAATCGAAAACCTTTTCAATGGCGTGTGCAATGGGTTTTGCAAATACCAGCATGGCTGCCAGGTAATCGTCGGGCACATCAAATATCTTATCTGCTTCTATTTTAGGAACAACCAGTACATGGCCTGTAACCAGTGGTTCAATATCCAGGAATGCAATAAATTTTTCGTTCTCTGCAATTTTAAAAGCCGGAATATCTCCGTTGATGATCTTTGAAAATATGGTCATGACCGTTGTTTTTGTAAATATAATGCACAAAAAAATCCCATCCGCCGGCTGGTGAATGGGATTGAACTATTTCAGCAATAATTAAAGCTCGATATTTTCTACTTTAAATTTAAGAACACCTGCCGGTACTGTTACTTCTGCCACATCGCCAATTACTTTTCCCAGTAATCCTTTTCCAATTGGTGAGGTTACAGATATTTTGCCCAGTTTAAGATCTGCTTCATTCTCAGAAACGATCTTATAAGTTACCTGCTTCTTGGTATTCAGATTGGTTAATGTAACTTTTGTAAGTATGGATACCTTGCTGGTATCAATATTGCTTTCATCCAGGATGCGTGCATTGGCAATAACGCCTTCCAGCTGTTTTATCTTAGCTTCCAGCATACCCTGCGCCTCTTTTGCAGCATCATACTCTGCATTCTCTTTCAGGTCGCCCTTTTCCCTGGCCTCGGCAATAGCATGACTTGCAGCCGGGCGTTCCACTCCCTTCATATGCTGTAACTCTTCCTTCAGTCTCTCAAACGTTTCTGCGGTTACATAATTCGTTCCACTCATAAAATTCGGTTTAAACAATAAAAAAAAATACAACGCCTCAGATAGCCTAAGGCGTTGCATGTATTACAAAAGTAGTAAAAAATTTATATTTTCAGCTTTTCCAGGATAACGGCACTCATTTTATAAAATGCCTCGAAAGAATATCCCGCAATATGTGGCGTAAGGATCACATTGGGCTTTTGAATAAGGAGATCCAGTTCTGTTTTTTCTGCTGTAGTATAGCTTGATAGTTTTTCGTTTTCCAGCACATCCAGCCCGGCTCCTGCAACCAGGCCTGTACCAAGCGCATCAATCAGCGCTGCCGTATGTACTACCTTGCCTCGGGATGTATTAATGACATAAGGCTTTTGTTTTAATGCCTTAAAAAAATCTTCATTGGCCATATGCCTGGTTTCTTCTGTAAGCGGAAGGTGAAAACTGATCACATCAGCATAGTTGCAGATATGCTCCAGGTTGGCCTCTTTAATATTTCCCTGTCCAAAACCATGTTTGTATTTATCGTACGCCAGTATGGTGACACCAAAAACCGAAAGCAGCCTGGCAAAACTACTGCCGGTATTTCCATAACCGATGATACCAACAGTTTTACCGGCCAGCTCCATACCGCGGTTCTCGTCACGAATCCACTGGCCTTTTTTTACTTCATCAAAACTGCTGCTGATCTTGTTAGTCAGGTTCAGTAACAATCCTAAAGCGTGCTCTGCTACAGCATTCCGGTTGCCTTCAGGACTGCTTACACATTGTATTCCTTTGCTTTCGGCATAAGCCACATCAATTAATTCCATACCACTGCCCAGCCTGCCTATCCACTTTAATTGTATGGCTTTGTTCAAAATGTTCTTATCAATTTTTATCCGGGTAGTTACAATAAAGCCAATGGCCGTTTCCGCCATTTCAAACAACTCATCATAGGTTATTTCGGGAAGATACTTTACAGTAAATCCCTTCTGCTGCAAGGTTTCAATCAATACATCATGCACTTTTGCAGTAACGATCACTGTTTTTGGCACACTCATTTTGAAGCAATCATGCTTATTTCTACATTAACATTTTTTGGAAGGCCTTTTACTGCAACAGTTTCCCGGGCAGGAAAATCGGATGTAAAATAACCGGCATAAATTTCATTTACGGCTGCAAACAAACCCATATCACTTAAAAAGATGGTTGTTTTTACAACATTGCTGAAATCCATACCTGCCTCTGTAAGTATAGCCTGCAGGTTTTCCATTACCTGGGTGGTTTCTTCGGTAAGATCTGCATTGGCCAGTTCGCCCGTGGCAGGCACCAGCGCTACCTGGCCCGAAATAAAAAGCATATCCCCTGTCATTACCGCCTGGCTATAAGGACCTATTGGTGCAGGGGCATGGGGTGTGTTGATTATTTTTTTCATGTGTATATTTTATCGTTTTTTTGCCACATGGAATTCGCCTTGGGTATTTTAATTGATTTTACCCTTTTTAAAGGCTCATTTCATGATTATCCTGTTTATTTTCTTAATTGCAAATATATCTTTTCTCAACCACCTATTTTTGCAAAAAAAATACAATGATCGTTGTTGTTGCATCGGATAAACAATGGAATGAACTAACAGCCACCAGGCCACATGTTGAATGGCAACGGGCAGAACATGCAGAAGACTTTGATCAGTACAAAAATGCGGATGCTTTTTTCTGTTTACTGGCTGATGCTATCTCAACCGATCTGGGTTTTCTGAAGAAGCCGGTCTTTATCAATTCAGTTATAGCCACGTTAAGCGAACTCAATTTGCCACCCCATGTTTTCCGTATAAATGGATGGGCAGGTTTTTTACAACGACCGGTTTGGGAAATAGCTGGCCTGGCGAATGAAGGAGCTGATCTGATCTTACAATCGCTGCAGATAAAAGCCAGTTTTGTAAAAGATGAACCTGGCTTTATAAGTGCCAGGGTTATTGCCATGATCATTAATGAAGCGTACTTTGCGCTGGAGGATGAAGTGAGCAGTAAAGCCGAGATTGATACTGCCATGAAACTGGGTACCAACTACCCTTTGGGCCCTTTTGAATGGGCTTTACAGATTGGTGTTGAAAATGTCTCTGCATTATTGCAAAAGCTCTCTTCAACAGATAGCCGATATAAACCATCGCAACTTTTACTTAAAGAAGCAGCTGAAAAAAAATGAGCCTGATTTTAAATATAGATACAGCTTCAGAGCAAGCGCATGTAAGTTTTGCAAAAGACGGCCAGGTTTTGCATACGCTTGGCAATGATCTGCAAAAAGAACATGCATCTTTTTTACAGGCAGCCATTGAGCAGCTAATAAATAATACTGGCATCAAGCTTACCGATATTGATGCAGTTGCTGTTACAGCCGGCCCCGGCTCATACACAGGTTTGCGTGTAGGCTTTGCCAGTGCAAAGGGTTTGTGCTACGCATTAAAAAAGCCATTGATCACCACAAGTACGCTGGAGGTATTGACTGTTTCTGCGTTACAACTGGATGCGCCTGCGGCCAATGAAAATATTTTGCTTTGCCCCATGATGGATGCCCGGAGGATGGAAGTTTTTACTGCAGTATACAACCAGGATCTGAGCGTTTATATGCAGCCATGTGCCATGATACTGGATTCATTTTCTTTTGAGAAAGACCTTGCAAAAAACAAAATACTTTTTTTTGGAAGCGGATCAGATAAATGGCAAAAAATATGTGCTGCTGGTGATCAGCATTCAAATGTTGTCTTCAAAACGGTAGCAGTTTTGCCAGAATCGCTTGCCAGGGTCTCAAATATCCTTTTTTCAGAAAAAAAATTTACAGATCTGGCTTATAGTGAACCTTTATATCTTAAAGAATTTCAGTCAGTTATCTAAAGTTGAAATAATATTTCCAAAAAAAACGTTATTATTATTTGAATATATATAGTTGCATAAGCAATTAATAGTATATTTGTATTGTTCAAACATTGTTCAAGCATATTAAAATTAAAATTCTATGATGGTTGCGTCTCAAACACGAGAGCAGGACACTGCAGGTTCTGCAAAAAATTCCCCGATTAATGTAGATTATAATGCACTTAAAAAAGCTGCATTGGTACTACGGGCTTTAAATCACAAGCTGCGTCAGCAATTATTGAAATTAATTGAGGATGAAAAAAGAATTACCGTTACAGAAATTTATGTTCGCCTACGTTTGGAGCAATCTGTAGCTTCTCAACACCTGGCTATTCTGCGTAAAGCCGGTATTGTAAACACAGAGCGTGATGGAAAATTTATTTTCTACACCGTAAACTACAAACGCATTGACGAGATCAGCCAGTTTGTAAAAGACCTGGTTGGTTAAAATTTCTGCAAAAACTATGTAAAGCGTTTGGGCCAATGGCCTGAACGCTTTTTTTATTTTATCTTTGCAGCTTACTTAAGCAAACAAATAAGCATGTTCATAAAACAATTATACACCGGCTGCCTTAGTGAAGCTGCATACTATATAGAAAGTGAGGGAGAAGCAGCCATTATAGATCCGTTAAGGGATACAGACGAATACATTAAACTGGCCAAAGAAAATAACGCCGGTATTAAATATATTTTTGAAACACATTTTCATGCCGATTTTGTGAGCGGCCATATAGATCTGAGCAAGAAAACCGGCGCTCCTATTATTTATGGCCCGGGTGCTGCAACAACTTATGAAGTTATCAATGCAAAAGACAGTGAAATATTTAAACTGGGGAAGATCAGTATACAAGTATTACATACTCCGGGCCACACGCTTGAAAGCAGTTGCTATTTACTACGTGATGAAAATGATAAACCCCACGCCATATTCACCGGCGATACTTTATTCGTAGGCGATGTAGGCCGGCCCGATCTGAGCAGTGGAAATATGACCAGTGCTGAGCTGGCTGGTATTATGTACGATACCATTCAGAACAAAATATTACCGCTGGCAGATGATGTAATTGTGTACCCGGCACATGGTGCAGGCAGCAGCTGCGGCAAAAGTATGGGACCTGAAACTTTTAGTACTATTGGTGAACAGAAAAAAAATAATTACGCATTGCAGCCACAAAGCAAAGAAGAATTTGTTGCTGCAGTTACAGACGGACTTTCTGTACCACCAAAATATTTTGCCATCAATGCACAAATAAATATGCAGGGTTATACCAGCCTGGATGTAGTAAAGCAACAAGGATTAACCCCATTAACCATAGATGAGTTTAAAAAACTGGCAGCAGATGATATGATCATTTTGGATACACGTCATGCTTCTGTATTCACACAAGGCTTTGTGCCGGGCAGTATTTTCATCGGGCTGGAAGGGCGCTTTGCCGAATGGGCAGGCAGCTTATTGTCTTTTGACAAACCAATGGTTTTGGTTACCGAGCCTGGTAAGGAAGAAGAAACTGTTGTTCGTTTATCCCGTGTTGGTTTTGATAAGATACAAGGTTATTTAAAGGGCGGATTTAAAGCCTGGCAACAGGCCGGCGAACCCGTAGATATGATCATTGATGTAGAAGCTGATGAACTGGCCATGGATATTCCGCATGACCCAAATTTAGTGGTGGTAGATGTTAGAAGAGAAACTGAATTTGCTGATGGGCATGTTGCCGGCGCACAAAATCTTCCGCTGAATGAAATGAATGATGTGTTGAATCTTTCGCATTTTGAAGACAACCAGAATTTATATGTGCACTGCGCAGGGGGCTACAGAAGTGTAATTGCTGCTTCGCTTTTAAAGCGTGAAGGAACACATAACCTGAGAAACGTGTTGGGTGGCTGGGGAAAAATTAAAGAGCAAAAAAACATCAAGACCGAAAAAGAAGCCAGCGTTTTAAATTAAACAGCAGGTTCTTTTTTATCGATCCATAACTTACGATATTCTTCATTCCATTCGTGCTTAAAACGTTTGTGGCTCCACAAGTACATATCAGGCTGTTGCCTGATTGCATCTTCAATATAATCGCGGTACATTACTGTAAGTTCACCGGGCTTTAAAGCTGATGCATCTTCACATGCTAACGTAAGGCTGGATTCGTATTTACCACGGCCTGTTTTAAAAGCCCGGCCAAAGATCACCGGGCATTTTTTCATGGTAGCATTTTTTTCAGGACCGGTTACAAAAGCCGTTGGCCGGTGAAAAAAATTAAGCCAGTAACAGAACTGCGGAGCCGCCGGCTTCTGGTCGGCAATCAAGCCCAGTGCATGTGTTTTATTGCGCCAGGCTACAAATGCTTTTCTTGATTCGGTGGCAGATAGCATGAAGGTTCCATACTTAGTACGAAATTTATAAAACAGCCGGTCAATGGGTTTACTGCTGATGGGCATATAAACAATTACCAGCGGTTGTTTTAAATGAACGGACCAGTGCAGGTTTATCCACTCCCAGTTAAACTGGTGACAGGCATGCATCTGGCAACTGATACCTGCTTCGGCAAACCGGTCGAACAGGCTAAAATCTGTTTTGCAGTGTTTATCGTAAAAACTTTTTGAAACAGAAAGACATTTGATTGTTTCAATAAATGAGTCGGTGAAATTGCGGTGAAATTTTCTTTTAATGCTGTTTCTTTCTGTAATTGATTTTTCAGGAAAGGCAATAGAAAGATTGTTTTCAATTACTTTTCTTCTGTAGCCAAAAACACGGAAGAGCAAAAATGATATGATATCGCTTAAAATATAAAGTACACGAAGCGGTAATAATGAAAGCAGGAAAAGCGGAACGTAAATTAAATAATACATGCTGCCAGGTAGTATGTTTCTGTTTTTGCAAAGATACATGGCAGCAACAATCATGCAAATTACATCTCACAAAAAATCATGCCCGGGTTTTATCTATCCATTTTTCTTTGTAAGATTCGTTATAATCCCACTTCCAGCGGCGATGTGTCCATAAATAATTATCCGGCTCTTCTCTTATTATTTTTTCCAGGAAGTCGCGGAATGCGGCAGTTATTTCACCCACTTCCGTAGAGGCTGCATCTTCGGTACATAGCGTACACTCCAGTATATAGTGGCCCCTTTTAGGAATTCTCGATCGTACAAAAACAATTGCAGCGTCATTTTTTATAGCCCCAACTTCGGGCCCGGTAATAAATGGTGCCGGCTTGCTGAAATAATTCATCCAGTATGCCGAGCCAGGATTTCCGGGGTTTTGATCTGCGGCCAGAAAAAAAACAAATCGCTCTTTAAATATCTGCTCTCTCTTTTCTCTGAATTCGGTTGCTTTAATAAAGATGGTACCGTATTTCTGCCTGATCTTTAAGAAAAGCCGCTCCACCGCTGTATTTTTTATGGGCATATAAATCGCATAAGAGGGCACCGACTTAATTACTTTCGACATAAAAAGGCTTCCAAACTCCCAGTTAAACTGGTGCCCTGCATGTAACTGCACATTTCTACCCTTTTTTATCAGGTCTTTAATCATGGAGAAATCGCCTATGCATCTTTTATCAAATGTTTTGTCGCTCATTGATATCAGCTTGATGATCTCAACAAAAGTATCTGTAAGATTATGATAAAACTGCTTTGAAATTTTATAGATCTCTTTGTCTGATTTTTCAGGAAAAGCTATTTTAAGATTTGCCTTTACGATTTTGCGCCGGTATCCAAACACATAAAAAAGGAAAAAATAAATACCATCGCTGATGAAATATAAAACGGCAAAAGGTAACAAGGAGAGCAGGTATAGCAAGCCGTATATGATAAAATACATGGTATTGAATTTTACTGGTTTGAGTTTTAAAGCAGGGAGAGGGCATTTAAAGGTAAGAAGATATTCTCACCCGGCTTCGGTAAAGCAGTAACCATGTACCAAATAAACAGCCAGCAGTTGTGCTACAAAACAATATTCTGTATCATTTCCAATTTTTCGGGATAATCAGTATTAAAATGCAGCCCCCTGCTTTCGTGCCTGAACTCGGCACATTTTACAATAAGGTACGCAACCGTGATCATGTTGCGCAGTTCGCAAAGCTGGGGCGATACAATTGTTTTTTGATACAGGGCTTCTGTTTCGGCATACAACAGATCCAGTCTTTTCATGGCACGATGGAGCCTTTCATTGTTTCTTACAATACCTACATAATCACTCATCAGCAGTTTTAATTCTTTTACACTTTGCGTGATCAGTATCATTTCTTTGGGTGCGTTGGTGCCATCAGTTTTCCAGTCGGGGAAACCCCCTCCGCCCCCTGAAGGGGGAACTGTGGGGAGATCTATTTTTGAGATTGAATCTTTATAAGCTCTGTGTGCGAAGACCATCGCTTCTAAAAGAGAATTGCTGGCCAGGCGGTTTGCACCATGTAAGCCGGTGCTGGCGCACTCCCCGGCGGCGTATAGATTTTTTATGGATGTTCTTCCATGTTCATCTGTTTTAATACCGCCACAGCTATAATGGGCAGCCGGCGTTACCGGAATCATGCTCTTAGTAATGTCAATTCCTATGCTTAAACATTTTTCGTAGATGTTAGGAAAGTGCTCTGTAAATTTTTCCTTGCTGAAATGCCTGCAATCGAGGAAAACATGTTCAGTACCGGCAATTTTCATTTCGTTATCAATGGCCCTGGCTACTATATCACGGGGTGCCAGGTCTTTGCGGCTATCGTAACGTTCCATAAAAGCCTCGCCTGCATGGCTACGCAAAATGCCGCCATCACCACGCACAGCTTCTGTTATCAGAAAATTATGTCCTCTTATGCCAGACTCGTACAAAGCAGTTGGATGAAACTGGATGAATTCCATATTCTCAATTCTTCCTTTTGCTCGATAAACCATGGCTACACCATCGCCGGTTGCAATGGCCGGATTGGTAGTAGAGCGATAAACCTGTCCATTACCACCCGTGGCAAGCAAGGTAATTTTTGAAAGTATCTTTTCTGTTTTATTGGTCTGTAGATTTAAAACATACACACCATAACACTCTACATCAGCTGTTGATTTGGTAATTAAATAACCCAGGTGATGCTGTGTTATGATATCAAGTACAAAACAATGATGCAGCAGGTTTATATTTTTTTTCAGGCTGATGGCTTCCAGTAGTGCCCTTTCCATTTCCTTGCCGGTAACATCCTTATGGTGCAGTATCCTGGATTGGCTATGACCACCTTCTTTGCCCAGTTTAAAATCTCCGTCTTTTTCTTTGTCAAAGTTTGCTCCCCATTCAATGATCTCTTCAATTCTTTCTACTCCCTCTTTAACTACTATTTCCACAATATGCCTGTTGCACAAACCATCACCGGCAATTAATGTGTCTTCGATATGTTTTTCAAAACTATCATTATCCAAATCCATTACCCCGGCAATGCCGCCCTGGGCATACTTGGTATTGGTTTCGTCGCTTTGTGTTTTGGTGAGAACGGTCACTGTTTTATCAGGGCATGCTTCAGCTACTTTAAGTGCGTAAGTCAATCCCGCTATTCCACTGCCTATTACAAGAAAATCTGTTTGCATATCCCTATCTCCAAAAGGAGATAATTGTGTTTTAAGATAAATAATATCCGTCGCTTTGTATTTTATAAAAGAACTTCAAATTATTGAACGCTCAGTTGCCCCGGAATTTATCCCGATTTTATCGGGAGGGGGCGGAGGGGGTAGTTGTTTCTACCCAGGCTTCATTCTCTTTCAGTAAATTGATCAGCTCATCTACCGCAATACTGCTATCAATATTTCTTTTCACTATCTCTTTCCCTTTGTATAAAGTGATCTTGCCTACACCACTTCCCACATAACCAAAATCGGCATCTGCCATTTCGCCGGGACCATTTACAATACAGCCCATAATAGCAATCTTAACGCCTTTCAGGTGATTGGTTACCGCACGGATCTTTGCGGTAGTTTCCTGCAGATCGAATAAAGTTCGTCCGCAACTGGGGCAACTGATATATTCTGTTCGTGAAATACGCGTACGTGTAGCCTGCAATATTCCAAAAGCCACAGAGTTTAAAAATTTTGTTTTAGGAAAAACCTTTCTGTTGCCAAAATAATGGCCAAAACAAACACCATCGCCCAGGCCATCCAGCAACAGGCCACCACACTCTACGGCATAATGGATCAGGCTCTGGTCCATAGTTGTATCTGTACTGTCGCAGATGATAATGGCCGGATTTTTTAAATCGTTGTTCATCAGCTCAACAAACATCCTGCGTATGCTTTGCATAGCGTTTTTGTTTGTGCTGCTTAAACAAATAACGGCCGTTCTATCTTTTTTAAGAACGGAAAATAATTTTTCAATTGGCTGCTGAGGATACCCATCTGAATAACAATCGATCATCACCAGGTTCATCAAAGCAGATCTTTCAACAGTTTCATCCAGGTACTGGCCTATTTCAAAAATAGGAACACATTTGATTTTATCGGTAGCAGCAAGCCAGGGTTCGTGATACAAAATAACTTTCAGGGTTCCCGGCAGATCGAACGCAGGTGCTTCATTACAAAAAATATAATCTGCTGCCGCATCGCCTATATTCCATTTGTCTGTTGCACTGTCGTAGCTGTAGCCAATCGTTTGAAGATCTTCCGGTGATATTTTCTCATACTTACTAAAATCGGCCACAACAACCGGAACCTGTTTTGCACCAATATTGCTTACTTCAAAAGTTTCTCTGCGGTTGTAATCAAAGGGTGAGTAGGGTAGTTTTTCTGTTGCAGGAACAGTATCGTTGGAAGGCACATTTGTATAGCGCTTAACAATATCCCTGCAAACTGGTATTTCCAGCTCCGGATCTTCGGTTAAAGAAACACGGATAGTATCACCGATCCCGTCTTCGAGCAAAGTACCAATACCGATGGCAGATTTTATCCTTCCATCTTCACCATCGCCGGCTTCCGTTACTCCCAGGTGTAATGGATATGCTTCACCAAATTCTTCCATCATGTGATTTACCAGCAACCTGTAAGCCTGTACCATCACCTGGGGGTTGCTGCTCTTCATGCTTAAAATGATCTGGTGATAATCTTCGGCCCTTGCTATCCTTAAAAATTCCATAGCACTCTCCACCATACCCATTGCTGTATCACCATAGCGGCTCATGATCCTGTCGCTAAGGCTGCCGTGATTGGTTCCTATACGCATGGCCGTTCCGTGCTCTTTACATATTCTTACCAATGGCGTAAAGCGCTCTCTTATTCTTTCTATCTCTTCGGCATATTCGGCATCGGTATATTCTATCTGCTCAAATTTCTTCTTGTCAACATAATTGCCGGGGTTAACCCTTACCTTCTCTACTATCTTTGCAGCTATCTCTGCAGCATTGGGTGTAAAATGAATATCGGCAACCAGCGGTGTGTTATAGCCTCTTCTTCTTAATTCATCTTTAATGTTCTGCAGATTTTCGGCTTCGTTCTTAGATGGTGCGGTAATACGCACCAGTTCTGCCCCGGCTTGTATACAGCGGATGGACTGCTCCACTGTTGCCATAGTATCCATGGTATCAGTGGTCGTCATGGTTTGAACACGTATGGGGTGGTTATTGCCGATTAAAAGGTCTCCTACTTTAACTTCCCTTGTTCTCAGGCGCCGGTAATTGCTTAGTGATTCGGTGTAAAATTGCATGCTGTAAAAGTAACAATAAATGGCCGTGATTGTTTAATCCGTACTGTGTTTTACAGCCTGTTTTTACCAATCCTTCTCGGGTTTGGCAGATGTGGCTGCATTTACTTTGCGTAATTTATCCTGCAGGTTCTTTTCCTGCTGTAGTAGTGCCTTCAATTTTTCCTCTGCATCCTGTTTGCTGAGTTTGGATGGCTCTGGTTTAGGCTGTTCGTTTTTTTCTTCGTCCTTAGGTTTGTCTTTCTCTTTTTGCTTTTTATCGTCTTTAGGTTTCTTTTCTTTCTGCTTGTCTTTATTTTCCTTTTGCTGCCGTTCTTTTTGCTGCTGCAGGGCTTTTTGCAGGTTCTGCCTGGCGTCTTCATCCTGCGGGTTCAGCTTTAGCGCATTCTTATAGGCTTCAATACACTCAGGTAATTTTTTATTGTTCTGCAGCACCACCCCTTTGTTATAAAAAGCCTTTGACTTATCTGTTTTAGAAGCAGCTTTTGATGCAGCTTCGTCATAAGCCTGAACCGCCTCATCTGCTTTTTTATTTTTATAGAGTGCGTTGCCCAGGTTGTATGCTGCTGTGGGATCGGCCGGATTTTTTACGGTTGCCTGCTGATATTGCGTAACAGCATTTTCGTAATCTTTCTTTTCGTAAGCATCGTTTCCCTTTTTAATAAGTTGTTTGCTGTTTTGTGCCTGGGCATCCATTGGAGTTAAGCAAACGGTCAGCAGCATCATGCTAAAAAGGGCGGTCAATGCTGTGCGGGTTTTAGAGGCCGTTTTGCCAACTGACAACCGGCGGATGTCTACTGATCTTCTTTCCGAAATAAAAAATTCAACGATCAATAAAACCAGTGACAGTATCAAAAAGTAAGGGAAAAAATATTTGTAGTTCACCAGTGAATCTTCTGTAACCGTTCGCTGATCCATACTTGCCAGCTGGGCATCCAGCTTGTTTGCCAGTTCATCTGCATTGCCAAAAAGCTGGTAACTGCCTTTACCCTTTTCTGCAATTTTCATCAGCTCTTCTTCATTGAGCTTTGTAATAACCACATTACCGGCGGCGTCCTGTTTCTCCTGGTTGGTAAGTTCGTCAATAATAGTAGAGCCCTGCGGGGAACCAATGCCCACGGTGTTGATCACAATGCCTTCATCGGCCATTTGTGCTGCAATTTTTAATGCCCCTTCATCATGATCTTCTCCATCGCTTATTAATACAACAGCTTTGTATTTTTTTTCTTTACTGTTGAATGATGCGTTACACATTTTCAATGCATCTGAAATTACCGTACCCTGCGTGGGAACAATATCGGTAGAGGCAGAAGAAAGATACATTTTGGCGGCGCCGTGATCGCCGGTTAAAGGCATTTGTAAATAGGCCCTGCCGGCAAACACCACAATACCAATACGGTCGTTGCTGAGTTTATCGATCAGTTTACTGATGGCCTGTTTCGCCCTTTCAAGCCTGTTGGGTTTAATATCCTGTGCCAGCATACTTTTACTTACATCCAGCGCAATCATCACATCAATACCATTCCGGCTAACCTGTTCCATCCCTTTAGGAGAGCGCAGGTTTGCCAAAGCAAAAACACCTGATGTAATGGCAAGCAGCACCAACACAAATTTTAATGCAAATTTTTGGGGAGCATAATTTTTGATCATCTCCTGCACCAGGGCGGCATCACCAATCTTTTTAATGGTGCGTTTCTTCCAGTTGAGCACAAAAAAATACAGCAGTAACAGCACGGGAACTACGGCCAGTGCAAGTAAATATTCTATGTGTTGAAAGCTGAGATTCATGTTATGTGCAAATTAACAAAACCGGTAAAAAGGGTAATGTTAAAAAAGAAACTGAAAGTTTAAAAGCAGCCTACATTAGCAGATCATCAAATCAGCTTACCTCTTCCCTTCAAAAAAACCATATTGTTTCAGGATGCCTTTTGTAATATTCATCCTCACCGTTTTCATATCTATTTCCTTAACCGGGGCTTTTACAAAAGTTACAAAAAAATACACGTGGCGGTTTTCTTCTATCCAGCCAACAACCCAGCCCAGTGCATTGCCATCTTCCCCAAAAACCCAGCCGGTTTTATAACTCAATTTATATGCCGTATTGTTTTCCTGCACCATTACATCCCTTACCATCTGTTGCACGCTTTTCCTGAAAGGCAGCTGATCGAAATATAATTTTTTTACAAAGCCCAGTTGCTCATCGGGAGATATTTTCAGTTTATTGTTAAGCCAGAAAGAATCTACCGGGCCGCTTAAATTTTTATTACCATAACCAATGCTGTCTATCCAGGTCTGCATGGTATCTTTTCCAATACGGCGGGCTACTTCCTGGTACCAGGCTACATTGCTTACTTTAAAGGCCTCGGTCATGTCCATGTCTTTATTCCAATCCTCGTTCCATCTTTTTACACCATCCCATTTAATGATCATTTTCTCATCTGTAATTCTGCCGGTTTGCAACCCTACCAGTGAGTTAAAGATTTTAAAAGTAGATGCCGGTGAAAAGCGCATGGTATCATACTTCATATTATAAACCGTAACTTTTCCATCTGCATTGTTGAGCATGGTAAAACAACCATCTACTTTATTTTCATCAAAGTATTTTTTCAGGCTTTCGTCGTTGTTGGCCTTGTTTACTGAACACGAAATAAAAATTAAGGAATAAGAAATAAGTAATACAAAAGTTTTGAGCAGCTTCATTATGTAGTTGATTATTTTTTGTTAAGGTGTTGTGCGGTGGCATCCAGCGCTTCATAGAATTTTTTGCCAAATTTTCTTGTAAGGGCTTCTTTTAAAAAAACATATACCGGTACTTTTAATTTTTTACCAAATGTACAGGCTGCCCTGCAATGATCTTCCCTTGGTTCGTAATTTACATAGATATCATCGCTGCGTTTGCTTTCTTTGGTAATGATGGGAAACAGGTGGCAGCTGATGGGTTTTTTCCATTTTATTTTTCCGTCGATATATGCCTGTTCAATACCACATTTTACAACCCCGTTTGCATCCTGAATACCGTATACACAAACCGCACTGTTGATGGTAGGCGTTACCCATCCATACTCCCGGTCGTACACATAACGGCCCTGGCGCTCCAGTTCTTTTTTGCTGGTTTCATTGAGGTAGGGCAATACTTTTTCAAATACCTCATTCAGTTTGTCCAGCTCATCATTTTCAAGCGGGGCACCGGCATCGCCATCCACGCAGCAGGCTCCTTTGCATTTGCTGAGGTCGCACACAAATTGTTCGCTTACTATTGCATCAGCAACCAGTATATTATCTATTGCAATCATGGGCGCAAAGGTAAAGTAAACCACTATGGAAATATTTGCCGCTCCTGAATTACTTAAAACATTAAAATATTTAATAACCCAGTCCTTTACCAGCCAGGGTAAAAAAAGCCTACCCCACCTCAAACCTGAATTTACCCTTGCTAAAAGGTTAATTGACCCTAGCCGACAGGTGGGGTCATTTGGTTTAAGGGTGGGACTACCCACCTGGCAATGAGGGGTCAATTTGGGTATAGCGGTGGGTCAATTAGGCTTAGAGGGTGGGGTACCCTACCCAGGGGTGGTGGCTTCATTTACCTTTGGGGGTGGGTCAATTTGGGTTAAAGGTGGGAATACCCACCCTATATGGTGGGGTAATTTACGTTTTGGGGTGGGTACCCCCACCACTATAGGTAGGGGTAGTGGGAATTTTTACCGAATTATCGAGTTTATGAAAAATTAACATATAAGCCTGTTCATCACTTATTCGTCCACTTAAAAGTATTCACAAGGTGATCCAAATCTTTTTGCAGAAAATCCAGTACGGGCCTTAAAGAGTCGGCATTGGGCGTTACATCAAAATACAAAGCGCCCCGGAAGAAGTTTTTGGTAGTATCGCTCATAAAGAACTGCCTTGCTGTGGCCGCATTACCGCCAACCCGGAAGAAGACGCCCGTAATACCATTGGGGGTATGAAAAAGGCTATCATCCATAGAAGAAGCTACTGGCTCGTTTTTATTGGTAAGTTCAAAAGCATCTTTCACCATCAGATCAAAAACATTGGTACCCAGCGAATCTTTGTAAGTGCCGTTGGCCTGCTTTACCTTATAGATTGATTGGCCACCTACAGCCTTATAACTTAAAAATATCCTGGCGCCAAAACGGGGAAAATCTACATTGATCCAGTAAGGATTTTGTGTATCCTGGTCGAAGTAAGTGCTGTCTTTTACTATTTGTGCATACACAGGGTATTCGAAGCTGTAAGGAAACCCTTCCTGCTGAAAGCCGGTATATTTTCTTTCCGGAAAATCAATTTTATAATAACCTGTTTTTTTTGAGGTATAGGTTGAATTGCAGGCAGTGAAAAAAAGAAAAAAAGAAAAAAAGAAAAAAGTATATAAGGTTGTTGTTTTGTTTTTCATGATGGTTGTACAGGGTATTAAACCGTTCCGGGAGTTTTAATGGTAACTTTTATTTTATCAAGCCTGTTCTTATGTATTTCCAGCGGAATAAAAATATAGTTCCCGCTTTCCACTTCTTCGTTTACCTGCGGAAATTCTCCTGCAATTTCCAAAACCAGGCCTGCCAGGGAATCGCTCTCTCCTCTTATTTCATCAAAGGCATCTGCCGGTATCCCTATCGCCTTACACACATCGTTGATCATGGTTTTACCCTCAAAAATATAATTGTGATCATCTATTTTTTTGTTGATGCTTTCTTCATCATCAAATTCATCTTTTATTTCACCGATGATCTCTTCCATTACATCTTCCAGTGTAACAATTCCTGATGTTCCGCCAAACTCATCTACCACCACGGCAAAATGCATGTGTTTATTCCTGAACTCCTGCAGCAGGTCTTCTATCAGCTTTTGTTCATGTACAAAGAACGGTTGGCGTAAAAGGCTGTGCCAGTCAAAGCTTTCAGGCTCGCTCAGGTGCGGCAGCATATCTTTGGTATGCAGCATGCCAACTACCTCATCCAGGCTGTTTTTATAAACAGGCAGGCGTGAGTAATGCAGTTCCTCCACCCTTTTTATGGTATCGGTAAAATTCAGGTTAAAATCAATGCCGCTTACATCAAGCCTGCTGCGCATTACCTGCTTTACCGTGGTATCGCCAAATTTGCGTATGCCTTTTAAAATGGATTTTTCTTCCGTTGTTGCTTCATGCTCGGGCAGCAGGTCAATGGCATAATCCAGGTGACTGCGATCCATGGTGGAAGAATTTTCGGAAGAAAATTTCTTTTCGATCTTATCGCTGTACCGCACCATGCGCCTGCTAAGCCTGTAAAACAAACTGTTGAATATTTCTATGAAAAGTGAAGCAGTAGCAGCAAACCATATTTTATGATGCGTAGCCCAAACCTTTGGCAGTACTTCTCCAAACAACAACAATAAAAAAGTAACCGAAACTACTTTAATTAAAAAGATTGGCCAGAAGCTTAACTGCAACCCTCCTATCCAGCTGTCAATTAAAATATTAGAGATCAACACAATGCCGATGTTCACAAAACTGTTGCTGATAAGCATGGATGCCAGCAGGGTTTTAGGCTGCTCCAGTAAATTAACAATGCGGCGGTAAGCAGGTTGCTTCTTGGTACGCAACATGTTTATGTCTTTGAATGTAAGAGAGAAAAAAGCGATCTCGGCTCCTGCAAGCAAAAACGATAAAATAAAAAGTACAAAAACAATAAATATAAGTACTGTGGTAGCGGCAGGTGTTATTATTGCCAGGAGGTGAAAAGCAAAAAATTCATGAACCGAATGGTAATCCAAAACAATGAGTTTATGTAAAAAATATTATTCTGTTTAATTACTCAATTATATAGAATAATTGTATCGATGCAAAAATACTTTAAAAAGGTAACCTTTCTGAACCATCTTCGGCAGTTGGAATGTCGGGGTCATTATCCGGCCCGTCAAAGCCATCCAGTCCGTGAGGTCCCTGGCTGCCATCTGTTTTTTTATCAAGCATGATAAGATTATCTCCTACTATTTCAGTTGCAAATTTTTTATTGCCTTCCTTATCTTCCCAGCTGCGTGTTTTTAAACGGCCTTCAATATAAACAAGGCTTCCTCGGTGCAGGTATTTTTGTGCAAGCTCTGCCAGGCCACGCCAGAGTACAATGGTATGCCATTCGGTTTGCGATACCAGCTTGCCGCTTCTGTCTTTATAGGTTTCTGTGGTAGCCAGCGAAAATTTTGCTACCGCAATATTACCCTCCAGAAACTGCATATCCGGGTCTTTACCCAGGTTACCAATCAGCATCACTTTGTTAACACCTCTCATAAAAAAGATTTTATCCTGTCCGGCTTATTAGGCCTGCTACACAGCTTTACAACAAATTTAAAGATACATTTTTATCTTTCAAATGCCTGAAGCTCATTTTCGGCCAGGTAACCGGTAATGAATTTAGGAAAAGCCAGTTTATTCAGTTCTTTATAACTTACTGCTTTATAGCCATTTAAAGAAGGTTCCTTGTTTAGCTTTACCTGTATAAAGCTGCCCTGCAAGGTTTGATGGGTTAGTTGCTGTTTGTATATTTCAGAAACATGTAATACAGCTACCTTGTTTTTTGCTGCAATATTTTTAAAAAGATCTGTGTGTTTAATTTCATCCAGGGTCATTAACCTGTTTGTTTCAAGCAACACAAATTCGTGCAGGTTTTCCCATATTTCTTTCGGGCCCCTTTTTCGCACATAAACTTTTCCATTGTACTCCACAATAAAATAATAGAACCACCTGAGTTTTTTGGTGAGTTTGCCAGCCTTAACCGGCAGCACATCTACTTTATCATTTAAAAGTGCCACACATTTAATTTTCAGCGGGCATTGGGTACACAGGGGGCTCTGCGGTTTGCAGATCACCGCACCAAAATCCATAATGGCCTGGTTGTAAATGCCGGCTTGTTTTGTGTCCAGCAGCGCTTCTGCCAGTTCGGTAAATAATTTTTTTCCTGCAGTACTATCAGTGGCGGTTTCAATTCCAAAATACCGGGAAAGCACTCTGAAAACATTACCATCCACCACCGCATGTGGTAAATTGAATGCAAAAGAGGAGATAGCTGCCGCGGTGTATGGACCAATTCCTTTCAGGTTCAATATCTCTTCATAAGTATTTGGAAAGATGCCCTGCTTTTCATGGGCAATAAATTTTGCCGTGGCAATCAGGTTTTTACAGCGGGTATAATAACCCAGTCCTTCCCAAAGTTTAAATACTTTTTCTTCCGGTGCTTTTGCCAGTTTTTTTATATCCGGAAAAGTAGAAACAAAGCGATTATAATAAGCCCAACCCTGCTCTACCCGGGTTTGTTGCAGTATGATCTCGCTGAGCCATATCTTGTATGGATCTTTCTCTCCCTTCCACGGCATGGGCCGGTCATTAACCTCCTTATTCCATGTTAAAAGCTGTTTTGTAAAATATTTTTTATCGTTATTCATTTCTGTAATATATAATGCCGTTAATTTTTAAAATATCTATATAGTTTATAAATATTTAATAATCAGATTGTTATAGAATTTCAATCTACTGGTTTTCGTTATTTTTATTTTACAAAGTACCTGATAATCACCAACTTATTTTGGAAAATTCGGAATTTTTGTTGTATTTTTCTAACAGTAAACATTTTTTAAAATAATCTTTATGAGAAAAGCAGACCTCATTAACGAAATTTCTGATAAAACCGGTATTCCTAAAGTGGATGTATTGGTAACATTAGAAACCATGTTTAAATCTGTAAAAAACAGCCTGGCAGCTGGCGAAAACATCTATATACGTGGCTTTGGAAGTTTTATTACCAAAAAACGTGCAGCTAAGATCGGGCGTAACATTAAAAAGAATGTTGCTGTTGAAATTCCCGAGCACTTTATCCCGGCATTTAAACCTGCAAAAGAATTCATGCAGGAAATAAAATCGTCGAAAAACATTAAAGAGACACCCCTGTTAGAGGATGACAACGAAGACTAATGTACCTTTGCAGTCCTGTAAAAGCAAAACAGGATCTTCTACATGTATAAAAAACAGCTGATCATTTCTATTGCCGCACTGGCATTGGTTATACTTCTTTTTAAGTTCGGATCTACCATTGCACCCAAAACCAAGGTACAGGCTCCGGTTGCAAATAAGCTGCAAACCTTCGATATTCATCAATTTATTGAATCTGAAAAGAAACATTTAACAGCGTCACAGATTGTAAGCCTGGGTAAATTAGAAAATAGTGTAACACGTGGTGATGTTAGCAATCAATTAATTACAGCAAATACGCAGCTTGCCAATTTCTGGAAAGACAGTGCCCGGTCTTTTGAGCCCTATCTTTATTATTTATCTGAGGCCGCTAAGTTGGATAAGTCGGAAAAAAACCTCACCTTTGCAGCCCAATTAATTTTAGACAACCTCAGAGCCGAACAAGACGAGGCTAAATTAAACTGGAAAACAGCACAGGCAATAGCCTTATTTGAAAAAGCGATAGAACTGAACCCCAACAATGACGATTTAAAAGTTGGTTTGGGAAGTTGCTATATATTGGGAAAAGGCAGAGTGGGTGGACCGGAACAAACCATGAAAGGTATTCAGCAGTTGCTGAGTGTTGTAAGAAAAGATTCAAACAACATGAAAGCGCAGATGATGCTGGGTGTTGGAGGATATGTTTCGGGACAATATGACAAAGCCATAGAGCGTTTACAAAAGGTGATCAAAGCTCAGCCCGATAATGTGGAAGCAGTTGCTTTTTTAGCTGATACTTATGCAGCAAAAGGAGATAAAGCCGAAGCGATCAAGTGGTACACGATAAGTAAAAGGCTGGTGAATGATCCGCATTACAGCCAGGAAGTTGATGAAAGGATCAAATCATTACGGTAACATACCGGCGTAAAAACCGGTTTACATATTTTAAAAACATTATTATAAACACAAAAAAGACTAGTTATGCCTTGTGGTAAAAAGAGAAAACGTCATAAAATTGCAACACACAAGCGTAAAAAACGTTTAAGAAAGAACCGTCATAAGAAGAAGTAATTTTTCTTACCGGTGCCCGGAATCCTCATCCGGGCACTCATATACCTGCATTCATTACAGCTGAAGGCTGTGTGATAGTGCGTGCAGTTATATTTTTCCTTTTAACAATGTACTGGTCTTACCAAAAATTCACGCTTGACCAAGGAACTTATTATTAATTCGGCTCCACAAGGGGTTGAAATAGCCCTGTTGGAGGATAAAAAACTGGTGGAGCTGCATAGCGAAAAAGCTGATGCAAGCTTCGGCGTGGGCGACCTGTACCTTGGAAAAGTTAAAAAACTAATTCCCGGGTTGAATGCTGCATTTATAGATGTTGGTTTTGAAAAGGATGCATTTCTGCATTATACCGACCTCAGCCCCTATGTTCGTTCCATTTTAAAATTCACCACCGAATCTATTAACGATAAAACGGAAGGCGGCTTTGATTTTTCGAAATTTAAAGTAGAGCCCGAGATCGTTAAGACCGGCAAAATTGCCGAAGTACTGAGCGGTAAGCCCAATGTACTGGTGCAGATATTAAAAGAACCCATTGCTGCCAAAGGCCCCCGCCTTAGTTGCGAACTTTCATTGCCGGGCCGCTTTGTGGTAGTTACTCCTTTCAATGATATCATTGCCATTTCCAGGAAAATTCATTCATCCGACGAAAGAAAAAGATTACACAAGATCATTGAGGCCATCAAGCCAAAGAACCTGGGTGTAATTGTGCGTACTGCTGCAGAAGGCAAACATACTGCCGAACTACATGAAGACCTGTTAAGCCTGATCGCTACCTGGAAAACCATTCAGACAAATCTGAAAGGTGCAACACCCCCAACCAAGATATTAAGTGAACAGGGTAAAACTACCAGCATTTTAAGAGATCTTTTAAATGAAGATTTTAATAAGATAGTTGTAAACGATAAGAATATTTTCGGTGATGCAAAAACCTATATACAGCGTATTGCTCCTGATAAAGCTGACATCGTTTCTTACTATAACAACGGTTCTCCTATATTTGACAGTTTTGGAGTTACCAAGCAGGTAAAAGCTTCGTTTGGTAAAACGGTTAATCTTCCAAGCGGCGCATACCTCATCATTGAGCATACAGAGGCACTGCATGTAATTGATGTAAACAGCGGCTATAAAAGCGTAAGCAATAACCAGGAACAAAATGCCCTGGAAACCAACCTGGAAGCGGCTGAAGAGATTGCCAGGCAAATGCGCCTGAGAGATTTGGGAGGCATTATTGTGGTTGACTTCATTGATATGAAGCTGATGGAGAATAAAAAGAAACTGGCTGATGCCATGGATGGCTTTATGAAAGCCGACCGTGCCAAACATGCCGTACTTGCCATCAGCAAATTTGGTTTAATGCAGATAACCCGGCAGCGTATGAAGCCGGAAATGAACATCAACACTTCTGAAGTTTGCCCCAGTTGCAACGGTACCGGAAAAATATCATCTACGCTTATTTTAGAAGATGAGATCGAAAAGAACCTGAGTTACCTCATCATGCAAAAGCATACAGGACTCACTATAGAGATACATCCTATTTTGCACGCTTATCTTACCAAAGGAATTTTCTTTTCCAAACTCAGCAAATGGCGCCGTAAATACAAACAGCGTATTAAACTGAAAGCTAACAATAACTATCACTTAACTGAGTTCCATTTTTTTGATGATAGTGATGAAGAAATAAAATTATGATCGTAGCAACGCATTAATAAATAAGAAAACCTGCACTAAAGCAGGTTTTCTTGTATAATAGATGATATGGATTTTATTGATTAGCTGCTTTTCTTGCTTTGGCCCGGGCCACCCTGCCGGTTTTTCTGTCTTTTGCCCTGCCAATTAAATAGCCGGTTCCGGCCCCTATTACTGATCCTATAAGAGCACCCCCAACCCTGTTATCTTTATTTACAACAGCTCCTATTATGGCACCCGATCCTGCTCCTACTGCAGTTGCTTTAGCAGCATGGCTCCAGCCCTTATCTTTCTGCACAGGGGCTGGTGTTGCTGAAGAATTAGACGAGGCGCCGCTATTGTTTGTTGCCTGCTTTGTAACAGTACTCGCTGTTGCCTGCTTTGTCATAGGTTTTGTAGTAACAGGATCAACTATTGCTTTATCATTGATCACAAATTTGTTGTTACCTACATCAGTTAACACATTGCTTTTAGATAAACCGGTTGTGTCAACCAAAACCATGTTCTTATTTACATCACTGTTCATTTTGCTTTTACATGCGGTAAACATTACGGCAATTGTAAAAATGGAAAGAATCTTTTTCATAAACTTCGTTTTTGTTAAAGCTATAATCAAAAAAATCGTGCCAAAAAATCCTTTTTCAGCATAAGTGATTGTAAATCAAAAATATACAAGCGTATTGCTCTTGCAAAAAAGCAGGGTATACGTATAAAAAAATCCCCGCAAAAACGGGGATCTTCAAATTATGTAAAGATAATTTTAATGTTCGTGATGGTGCTGCATGGAAGTCAATTCTTCAGCTGTAACAGTCTTTTCTTTTGGTTTTGCCTGACCCTCAACCCAGTTAAATAATTTATCAGTGATCAAACGACGATAGCTTGCATCAACCTGTTTTTCGTCCTTCATCATACGGTCGATATAGCTTTCTATCCAGCTGGTATCTTCGCCCAGGTTCATGGTACCAAAGTAGCGCATGATCTCAACCTTCATATATTCACGCAGTTCTTCATTGCCAACTTCCAGCCCGTTTTCTTTTATCAGTTTATCGCTTATCAAGGTCCATTTAAGCTGGTTGCTGAAGGTTGGAAATTCAGCTTCAACCTGCTCAGGTGATTTTTCTTTATCACCGCCGGTTTGCAGCCAGCGCTTTAAAAACTCAACCGGAAATTCCATGTTGGTCTCATCCAGCAGGTAATGATATAGCTGATCCTGCAATTGGTTACGGCTTTGTCCTTTCCAGTAATTCTCAATTTCTTCTTTAAGCGCTTCCCTTAATTCAGCCTCGGTTTTAATTTCTTTTGCCGGAAATATCTCCTTGAAGAACTCTTCATTCAGCTCACGTTTTTCAACAAGCCCTATTTTTACGATCTCCAGGTTAAAATATTTTTTTGCAGCCTCTTTATCATCTTTATCAAAACCCAGATCCTGTAAAAACATTTCCAGCTTATCATCGTCAAAGGCTTTGCTCAACTGCACAGTAACTGTTTCACCAACTTTTTTACCCATAAATTTCTTTTGGGTGGCAGCAGTTAAATATTTCAGAATAACCGAATTTTCTTTGCTTACACCGCCTTCAACCACAGTACCTTCTTTATCGGCTTCTGTAAACAGTATATTCAAAACATTCTCTTCGTTATCAACTGTTTCAGGCTCGGTCATTTTACCGCCTTTTATCTGCATACGACCAATCTCTTCATCAACCATAGCATCAGTAGCTTCAACTTTATGCAGGGTTACTTTTGCTTTAGCAATGTCCGGCAGGGTATAATCGGGCTTCAAACCAATTTCAAATCCAAATTCGTAATCAGCCGGGTTATTCATATTCATGTCACGCAGGTCGGCGCTTAAAGGTAGCGGCTGGCCAAATATCTCTGGTTTTTCTGCATTTAACCAAGTGTACAGTTCTTTTTCAACTGATTTTAAGATCTCGTCGCTGAAAATAGAAGGACCGTACATTTTTTTGATCATTCCCGGAGGCACCATTCCTTTTCTGAAACCGGGTATATTGGCTGTTTTGCTGTATTCTTTGAGTTTTTTGTCAAAACCGGGTAAATAGTCGTCCTTACTCACTTTCACGGTCAGCTTGTCATGTAAAAGACCGATGTTTTCTCTTGTAACTGTTGCCATTATTGTTTGTTTATCTTTTAATATTGAACAAGGAACAAGGAATGCTGAATGATGAACTTCAAAATTCGATATTCCTTGTTCCCTGTTCGTTATTCTTTAGTGCGGATGATAGGGGTCGAACCTACATGGATTGCTCCGCTAGATCCTAAGTCTAGTGCGTCTGCCAATTTCGCCACATCCGCTAAAGGGCTGCAAAAGTAAGGGATTTTGGTAAAACAGAAAACAGATTTGTTTACGTAAATTCGTAGCTCACTAATGGAAACTACCATAGACATACCTAAATACAATCTCAACGAAGAAGAGGAAAAAAAAGAGATACTGCGGCAATACCGCGGGCTTTTGCGTGTTTTAAAGCTAAAACTTAAGCCAGGCGACAAACAATTACTGCGCTCGGCCTTTGAAATGGCTGCCAAAGCACACGAAACCATGCGTCGTAAAAGTGGTGAGCCTTATATCCTGCATCCTATTGCGGTGGCAAAGATATGTGTGGAAGAGATTGGCCTGGGCATACGCAGTACCATTTGTGCCTTACTGCACGATACTGTAGAAGACACGGATATTACCCTGGATGATATACAACGTGAATTTGGCACAGAGATCACAAAAATAGTGGACGGGCTTACCAAAATAAGCACCGTAATGGATACCAACAGCACACAGCAGGCCGAAAATTTTAAAAAAATATTACTTACCCTAACCGATGATCCCAGAGTAATTTTAATAAAACTTGCCGATCGCCTGCACAATATGCGTACCCTGGAGAGCATGAAGCGGGAGAAGCAGTTAAAAATAGCAAGCGAAACCATTTATGTATACGCCCCGCTGGCCCATCGCATGGGTTTGTACAATATTAAGACCGAAATGGAAGACCTGGCCATGAAGTATATGGAGCCGGATACTTACAAATACATTGCACAAAAACTTACCGATACCAAGAGAGAACGCTCCAAATACATCAACGATTTTATCAGACCAATTAAAGAAAAATTAGAAAAGGCAGGATTTGATTTTGAAATTTATGGCCGCCCTAAAAGCATACACTCCATCTGGAATAAAATGAAAAAACAGGGCGTAAGTTTTGAAGAAGTGTACGACCTGTTTGCCATACGCATTCTTTTAAACAGTGCTTTAGAAAATGAAAAAGGCGATTGCTGGAAAGTGTACAGCCTGGTTACAGAAGAGTACAGCCCATCCACACAAAGATTACGTGACTGGCTCAGTAACCCAAAAAGTAATGGGTACGAAGCCCTGCACACCACCGTGATGGGGCCGCATGGCAAGTGGGTGGAAGTGCAGATACGCTCCAAACGCATGAACGAGATAGCTGAAAAAGGCCTGGCAGCGCACTGGAAATACAAAGAAGGCGCAGCTGATGAAAGCCGCTTCGACAAATGGTTTGGACAGATACGGGAAGCACTTAACAGCCCCGATGATAATTCTATCGACTTTTTACAGGATTTTAAAACCTCTTTTCTTGCAGAAGAAATTTATGTGTACACACCCAAGGGAGAAGTGAAGATGTTGCCGGTGGGAGCTTCGGCACTTGATTTTGCCTTTGGCGTTCATACTGCAGTAGGCAGTAAATGTATTGGCGCCAAGGTTAATCATAAACTGGTACCTATCAGCCATAAGCTGCGCAGTGGCGACCAGGTAGAGATCATCACCAGCGCCAAACAAAAGCCCAATATTGAATGGCTGAACTTTGTAGTTACCAGTAAAGCCAAGGCTAAAATAAAAGATACTTTAAAGGAAGAGAAAAGAGCGGTAGCCGACGAAGCAAAATATACCCTGCAACGCAAGCTGGAAGCCATGGGAGCCAGTATGAGCCCCGCCAATATGGAAGAGCTTTCCAACTTTTATAAAAAAGCCTCATCGCTTGATCTGCTGTATGATATTGCTATTAAAAAAATTGACCTTAAAGAGTTAAAGGATTTTACAACACATGGCGATAAACTGGTACCGCCAAAGCCTGTTAAGATAGCCGAAGAAAAGATCGATAAAGATATTCCTGTAAAAGTATTTGATAAAAAAGATGCTGAACTTATCATCTTTGGCGAAAGCAGCGATAAGATACAATACTCACTGGCTAACTGCTGTAAACCAATACCCGGCGATGATGTTTTTGGTTTTGTAACTACCGGCGAGGGACTTAAAATTCACCGAACCAACTGCCCCAATGCAGCCAGGTTGCTGGCCAATTACGGGCACCGGGTTGTAAAAACCAAGTGGGCAAAGAACAAAGAAATATCCTTCCTGACCGGTTTAAGAATCATTGGACTGGATGATGTAGGTGTAATTCATAAGATCACCAACCTAATCAGCGGTGAAATGAAGTTCAATATTTCCGCCATGACTATTGAAGCCAAGGAAGGTATTTTTGAAGGCAATGTAAAAATATTTGTACACGATAAGGAAGAACTGGATGAACTGGTGAACAGGCTTGTTTCGATGAGTGGTATTGAGCGTGTGGACAGGTACGATACGGAATAGTTTTGGATTCGGTGTCTTTGGTTTTGGGCTACAAACTATCGTTCCTTGATTTGGCTTTAGTGGCGACGCTCCGTTTAACATTTGAAAATTATCGGGCTTTGCATAAGCAAAATAATAATGCAGATTAACAATAGCTTTACTTCCCGTGCAACCCTTTAATCAAAAAATCACTCATATTTACACATCAAAAATCTAAAAACAAAAAATCATGCAGGAATTAATTAATCAATTAACAGAAAAAGCAGGCATTAGCCCAGACCAGGCAAACAAAGCCATTGCTACCATCAAAGATTTTGTAAAAGAAAAATTTCCTATGTTGAGCGGTGCAGTAGATAATATGTTTGCAGGCTCTGCCGATAATACAGCATCAGCACCGGCCGCAGCTTCAGGCGAAGCACCAAAAGCAGAAGATCATACTATGTTGGATAAGATCAGTGATGTAATACCGGGCGAAACCGGCGAAAAGATCGAAGATTTTGCCAAAAAAGCAGCAGACAAAGCTGAAGATGTTTTTGACAGTGTTAAAGACAAATTAAGCGGTATGTTTGGCGGAGATAAAAAATAATTTATTCTTCTTTCCAAAAATAAATAAGCCATCTACAAAATGTAGATGGCTTATTTATTTTTATACTGATATGCTTGTCTTACTTTAACACTTCCCTGCTAATAACCAGTTTTTGTATTTCGCTGGTGCCCTCACCAATGGTACAAAGCTTACTGTCCCTGTAAAATTTCTCTACCGGAAAGTCCTTGGTGTATCCATATCCGCCAAATATCTGCACTGCATCGGTACTAACCCTTACTGCCACTTCGCTGCTGTAATACTTTGCCATGGCCGATTCTTTGGTCATGGGCAAATGCCGCATTTTAAGATCGCAGGCCTGTTTTATCAGCAGGTCCGCCGCTTCTATTTCTGTAGCCATATCAGCCAGCTTAAAGCTAATACCCTGGAAGTTTGCAATCGGCTGATCGAACTGGTGACGCTCCTTTGCATATTGTACCGAAGCTTCGTAAGCACCACGTGCAATACCCAAACCAAGTGCAGCAATAGATATGCGGCCGCCATCCAGTATCTTCATACTTTGTTTAAATCCTTGTCCAACCTCGCCCAGGCGGTTTGCATCAGGTATGCGGCAATTATCAAAGATCATTTCAGCAGTTTCACTGGCACGCATGCCCAGTTTATTTTCTTTTTTGCCTGCACTAAAACCAGGTGTTCCCCTTTCCACAATAAATGCGGTAGAATTATCTTTTGCACGTGGTTCGCCGGTTCTGCAAATTACTACAGCCACATCACCGCTTTTACCATGCGTAATCCAGCTTTTGGTTCCGTTAATAATCCATTCATCACCATCTTTTACAGCCGTGGTTCTCATATTGCCTGCATCACTACCTGTATTAGCTTCTGTTAAACCCCAGGCACCAATAAACTCGGCAGTAGCCAGTTTGGGTAAATATTTTTTCTTTTGTTCTTCGTTACCAAAGGTTAAAATATGGCCGGTGCAAAGTGAGTTGTGTGCTGCCAGCGATAAACCGATGGAGCCACACACTTTTGCAATTTCCTGGATGATGGTATTGTATTCGTAATAACCCAGGCCACTGCCGCCATACTCTTCGGGTACCAGCACACCCATTAACCCCAATTTGCCCATCTCTTTAAAAATGTGTACCGGAAATTCCTGGCTTTCGTCCCACTCCATCAGGTGTGGCTTAATATGCTGTAAAGCAAATTCACGGGCAGTTTGCGCAACCTGCCCGGTTAGTTCAGATGTTGTAAAATTCATAAAATAGCAATCGTTAAGGATGCAATTTAGTACATTTTAAATACTAACAAACGTTAGCATTAACTATTTAACAGTAAGATATGGGGAGGCTTTTTCATAGATCTCATCGGTTATCATCATAATTTTTTTGATATCGCTTACTAATGAGAAATTACCATGCTGTGTTCTGTATTGCACAATAGCATTGGCAATATTATAGCGAATGTAAGGGTGTACTTTCAATTCATCAACTGTGGCGGTATTAATATTCAGCTTTTTTACATTGTTGCTCCCAATTACCAGCCGGTTTTTAATTTTCTGAAAGGTAGAATCAGGCAAGCCGTAAGTTTCCCCAAGCTGGTCGATTTTGTAAAACCCACCCAACTTTTCCCTGAAAGCAACGATACGTGCTGCCAGTTTACTGCCAATGCCGGGCAGGGCAATAAAGGCAGCCGTATCGCTGTAGTTGACGTCACAGGGTCTAATAGTATATGAAGGTTTTTCGTAAGTTTTATCTTTAGCCTGGCTTTCATAATTACGGTTACTGCTTTCGGGTTTAGCCGCTATTCTTACAAAAGGCAATAGCCTTTTTACTTCATCCTCATGCAGGCCCCATATTTTGCCAATGTCCTCAGGTTTATAAAAATGTCCGCCCTTAGAAATATAGTTATGGATAGTATTGGCTGTTTTCTCCCTTATGCCCAGCCTTTTCCAATCCTCAATGGATATTGTATTGGGGTCGAAATAAAACAACTCCCCTTTTACAACATCCGGATAGTAATTTTTTTCGGGAAATTGATTGTACTGGTTTTCATTAGAATATTTGCGATAGGTAAATTCTTTTGTACTGTCCTGTTCCTTTATTGTAAGCTTTGCTATTTCCTTTTCAAATACCTGGTGATCTACAGGTATGGGCTTACTCACAAAAGCTATGATAAGGGGCATACATGAATATATCATCATTATTATAACAACACTAATAATGGCAACCCGCTCTTTACGGGTAAAAGATAAATAGGGCGGCGATTGCTTTTTATGCTGTTTCATCCATCGCCAAGGTAGAAAATGAAAAATAAAAAAAGTGGGGATTTACCCCTGAAAAAAAGTGGGTTTTACCTACCCCTGAAAATTTGGATTATTCAAAAATTAGTGCTAATGAATCATAAGCCAGGTGAATTCCAGCCGGTAATTCTGCACTAATTATTTGGTGCCTGCCCAGCTGGTGGCTGATATGGGTAAAGTAGCCGTCAGCAACACCTGATTCCTTTGTAAGAGCAATGGCTTCATCTAATGTAAAGTGAGAGATGTGGGCTTCTTTTCTGAGTGCATTCAGTACAAGTGTGTCGGATCCCTTTATTTTTTCTTTCTCTTCTTCATCAATCCTGTTTGCGTCTGTTATGTAAGTGAACCTGCCAAACCTGAAGCCCAGTACCGGCATTTTTAAATGCCATACCAAAATGGGCGTAACCGGAATATCGCCCACCACAAAGGGTTTTTCATCAATGGTGTTTAAATTAAGGTTGGGGATACCTGGATATTTTTTATCGGAAAATGCGTAGGCAAATTCACGTTTAATTGCCTCTTCTGTTAATGAATTTGCGTAGAGTTCCATGGGCTTTTGCTGAAAATAATTAAATGCCCTCACATCATCCAGCCCTGCAATATGATCTTTATGCGGATGCGTAAACAGAACGGCATCCAGTTTTTTTACATTGGCTCGTAGCATCTGATACCTGAAGTCTGGAGTGGTATCTATAACAATGGAAGTGGTAGCACTCTCAACCAGGATACTGGAGCGTAAACGTTTGTCTTTGGTATCGGCAGATGTACATACTTCGCAATCGCAGCCAATCATTGGTACGCCACTGCTGGTTCCCGTACCAAGAAATGTTATTTTTAAAGGAGGGGTTTGCATTAAAATTCAGAATAAGGAATGTAAAATAAGAAATAAGGAAGTAAAAGAGCTTTTTGACTGCCTGTTACTTCCTTATTTTTTATTCCCTACCTGCCTGCCGGTAGGCAGGTTTAAAATTTCTTATTTGCTCATGCCCACAGCCATCACTTCGTCGTAAACTTTCTGGCTTTCGTGTGTAAGTGCATCAAAATTTATTTCCAGTTGAGGCATCAGGTCAATAAGCGTATTCATCCTTCCTTCTGTCTGAAAAAATTTATTGATCACGATCACTTTCCTGTCTTGCAGAATGCAGTAACCACTTTGGAAAGTTCCACGTTCGTAACGGATAACATAACCACATTCTTCCGCAACTTTCTCAATCTTATCTAAATTATGTTGTGTGTATTTCATAGTTTATCCCGGTTAAAGGAAATAACCCGCTTTTATTTTGATTGCAAAATCCAACAAATGAGATACAATAAAAAAAAAGGTTTTCAACAAACGTTAATAAAAAAATCTGCGAAATCAATAACAATCAGATTAATCTGCGTTTTTTACTTATTGGTCATCCTTATCACCGGCACGATCATTTCCTCCAAACTTATACCTCCATGCTGAAAAGTATTGCGGTAATAATTGGCAAAATGGTTGTAATTGTTGGGATAACATAAATACAGGTCGCCTTTGGCAAAAATAAAAGAAGAATTTACATTGGGTACCGGCAAACCTGCTTCTCTCGGATCTCTGAAAGCCAGTACATCCTTTGGTTCATAATTTAAATTACGTCCATGTTTGTATCGCAGGTTAGAAGTGGTTTGTTTATCGCCAATTACTTTTGCCGGCGTGTTCACCCGTACGCTTCCATGATCGGTTGCCACGATCATGGTTAACTTTTTATCAGCAATTTTTTTAAGCGCCTGGTGAAGCGGCGAATGTGTGAACCAACTTTCGGTAATGCTGCGGTAACTGGTTTCATCACCTGCCAGTTCTTTCAGTACTTCCATTTCGGTACGTGCATGACTAAGCATATCCACAAAATTGTACACAATAATATTAATATCATTTTCCATCATATTATGGATATTGTCAACCAGTTTTTGTCCGTCGTTATTGTTGGTTACTTTGGTATAGGAATATTTTATATCTCCCTTTCCAAGGCTCTTCAGGTGAGCTTTAAAAAATTCTTCTTCAAAAAGGTTTTTTCCGCCATCTTCATCATCATTCTTCCATTGTACCGGAAATTTCTTTTCAATATCAACGGGCATCATGCCGGCAAAAATGGCGTTACGTGCATATTGCGTAGCTGTGGGCAAAATGGCGTAAAAGGTTTCTTCTTCATGAATACGGAAGCTTTCAGCAAAAATAGGCTGTATCGTTTTCCACTGATCAAAACGCAGGTTATCTATCAGCACAAAAAATAAAGGAATACCTTTTTCAAGATGGGGCAGCACTTTAAATTTCATCAGGTTATGGCTCATGATGGGTGCATCGGCACTTTTTGGATTTACCCAACTGGCATAATTGCGGGAGATGAATTTAAAGAATTCGGTATTTGCTTCATTCTTCTGGGTTTGAAAAACCTCCTGCATTTCAGGGCTATCACTTTTCTTCATCTCCAGTTCCCAGTAAACCAGTTTTCGGTAAATCTCCATCCACTCATTATAATTGGGATTACTGTTCAGTGCTGTAAACAAGCTCCTGAACTCCTGTTGGTAGGCCGAAGTGGTTTTTTCTGCAACCAGTCTTTTATTATCTATCAGTTTTTTAAGGCTAAGCCAAACCTGGTTGGGATTAACCGGTTTTATCAGGTAATCGCTTATCTGCGATCCGATGGCTTCATCCATCAAATTTTCAGCTTCATTTTTTGTAATTAAAACAACCGGTAAATTGCTCTTGATCTCTTTTATTTGCTGCAGGGTTTGCAGCCCGGTAATACCGGGCATGGTCTCATCCAGCAGCACTACATCCACTATATTATCACGTACATATTCTACTGCATCAAATCCATTGGTTTTGGTTTGCACTTCGTAGCCTTTGTTTTCCAGGAACATTACCTGCGAAGTAAGGCTGTCTATTTCATCATCTACCCAAAGAATTTTTGCTACACTCATATTGTTTTGTTTGTGGTTTTTAGTTTTTTGTTACAGGCATTTCATCATTGCTCACCATCGTTGTGTCACTCCCTTGTACCGAATACCTTTATTGTGCTTTTATCTAAGCGAATAAGATATGGATTAAATTCGGGCTACTTCGCAGTGGTTACAAATTTAATTTTTTATACCAATGATGAACCACTTTATTTAGCTTTGTGCATCTTTTAACAAATACTGTTGCAGGTTCAACCCAAAACAAAACAAAACACATAACCCAAAACTGTTTAATGCCTTTCAGAAAAATAATTAACGACCCGGTATATGGTTTTATCACCATCGATGATGAACTGATATACCAGGTAATTGCCCATCCGTATTTTCAGCGGTTGAGGCGCATCAGCCAGATGGCCATGGCTAACCTGGTGTACCCGGGTGCTGTGCACAGCAGGCTGCATCATGCATTGGGGGCTTATCATTTAATGTGCAATGCACTGGGCGAATTAAAAAACAAGGGCATTGATATTAATGTGGCCGAAGAACAGGCTGCAAAAATTGCTATTCTGCTTCACGATATCGGTCACGGGCCATTCAGCCATGCATTAGAGCATGTGCTGATTGAAGGTATGCATCACGAGGAGTTATCCATTAAGATCATACACGAACTCAACAAACAATTTAACGGGCAGCTAAACCTGGCTATCGAAATTTTTACCGATCAATATCACAAAAAATTTCTTTATCAGCTCATCAGCGGCCAACTGGATGTGGACCGGCTGGATTACCTGACAAGAGACAGTTTTTTCTCCGGTGTGCATGAAGGCGTTATTGGTTACGACCGCATCATTAAAATGCTAACCGTACATAATGGCGAACTGATGGTGGAAGAAAAATCCATTTACTCTATAGAAAAATTTTTAGTGGCCCGCCGTCTTATGTACTGGCAGGTGTACCTGCACAAAACGGTTTTATGTGCCGAGCAGATGCTGCAACGCATTATCAGAAGGGCCAAGTTTATTAAAGCGGCAACACAACAGCCGCTGCACAATTTTATTACGCAGCCCATACAAACAGTTACGCTGGAGGAATTTTGTAACCTGGATGATTACGATGTAACGGCAGCCATCAAAGGCTGGTGCCATCATGAAGATAAGATCCTTTCGTTTTTGTGTAATGGAATTATTAACCGGCAACTGCTGAAAGTTCAGTATTTTGGTAACCCGGTTGAGGAGGCATTGATGCAGCAAAAACTGGCCGAAGCCTGCAGCAAACTGAGCTTAACACCCGAAGAAGCAGGCTGGCTGGTATTTACCGGAGAAGTAGCCAGCAGCACTTACAACCCGGACAATGAACATATTCATATTCTTTTTAAAGATGGTGCTGTAAAAGACATTTCAGAAGTGGATAATGCTTTGATAAACCAAAACCTGATGGGCAAGGTTAAAAAATATTACATTTGTTATCTTAGATAATAGTTATTGGTTACTGGCAAATTGTAAAAACCTGCACAACCATCAACTAGTAACCATTAACAATTAACCAATTTATGCAATTCACCGCCGCACAAATAGCCATGATGATCAATGGCAAAGTAGATGGAAACGCAGATGCTGCCGTAGCATCTTTTGGTAAAATTGAAGAAGCTCAAAGCGGCCAGCTGGCTTTTTTAGCCAATCCCAAATACGAAGAATACCTGTACAGTACCAAAGCCAGCATTATCATTGTTAATGAAGCTCAGGAATTAAAACAACCAATTGATGCTACTCTTATAAAAGTACCCGATGCTTATACCGCTTTTGCAACCCTGCTTGATAAATACCAGCAGATCATGCGGCAGCAGCTAACCGGCATACAACAACCGGTTTATATTGCTGCTACCGCCAAAATTGGCGAGCATGTTTTTATTGGTGCTTTTGCCTACATAGGCGAAAATGTGATTGTAGCCGATGGCGTAAAAATTTATCCGAATGCTTACCTGGGCGATAATGTGCGGGTGGGCGCCAATACGATCATACATCCCGGGGTAAGAATATACCACGACTGTATTATTGGTAAAAACGTTTCAATACATGCGGGTACGGTAATTGGCAGCGACGGTTTTGGCTTTGCACCGCAGGCGGATGGTACGTTGAAGAAAGTTCCGCAGATTGGTAATGTGATCATTGAAGATGGTGTGGAAATTGGTGCCAATGCAACAATAGACCGTGCAACCATAGGAAGTACATTAATTAAAGCCGGCGCCAAACTGGACAACCTGTTGCAGATTGCCCATAATGTAGAAGTTGGTAACAACTCTGTAATTGCTGCACAAAGCGGCATCAGTGGCAGCACCAAGGTTGGTAATAATGTAATGATTGGCGGACAAGTTGGTATTGTAGGCCATATAAAAATTGCCGATGGCACTAAAATAAATGCACAAAGCGGCGTTAGCAAATCTATCACCAATCCAAATTCGGCTGTTACAGGATCTCCCGCATTCGATTATACAGCAGCATTACGCAGCCAGGTTGCCAGCAGAAACCTACCAGGGCTGGAAAAAAGAGTGCTGGAACTGGAGAAGCAGCTAAAAGAGCTGATAGAAAAAAGCAATAATCATTAAGCATTTTTCCATTTCATTTGCATATTAGCAGGTAACAAATCAACTCCTTAACATTTTCTTTAACCACTGCGCTGCAAAAAATGAAATATCTTTGATGCCTTGAAAAAACGGCACTATCATTGTTACCATACCCAAATTGTAAATTTATCTTTTTGAACAAACTCAGGCACAGCATATTATTTCTTATACTTATTTTTTTTACATCGGTATCTTTTGCACAGCAAATTTCCTTTTCGGGTACTGTAATTGATGCCGGCACCAAAGAACCGGTAAGCTTTGCATCGGTTTATTTTGCAAGATCCCAGATTGGCAAAACCACCGATAGCGCCGGGCAGTTTAGTTTTGTAATTAACAATTTTAAAGACGACACTTTAAAAATAAGTTTCATTGGCTTTGAGACTTACAAGATCCCCATCACCCGTTTACAAAATAACCAGAACCTGAAGATTGAGCTTGAAAGAGGCAGTGCTAAAGGCGAAGTGATCATCAAATCTAAATGGAACCGTGGTTTATACCTGTGGAGAAAAATAATGAGTAAGAAAAAGCAGTATAACCGTTACGACCTGGATAATTTCAGTTATGAAGCTTACAATAAACTGGAAATTGACATCAAGAATTTTAATGCAGATAAGGCAAAGAAAAATTTTCTTTTAAAAAACTTCTCTTTCATTTTTGATAACATGGACAGTACTTCGGAATCTGCTCCGTTTTTACCGGCTTATTTAATTGAAAGCCTTAGTGACTATGCTTATCAAAAAAATCCAAAAAAATATTACGAGAATATTAAAGCCAGTCAGACCAAGGGTTTTAACAACGAAAGCTTCAGCAAGCTGCTGGGTGTAATGAACCAGAATGTAAGCATTTACAGCAATTTTGTGAATGTGATGGATAAGGATTTTATCAGCCCTTTCAACGATAATGCCGATGCCTATTATATTTTTACCGTACCCGATACACAGATCGTAAATGGAGGCAAGCAATACCATTTTGTATTCCGCCCCAAACGCCCCGGGCAAAATACTTTTGAGGGCGATGCCTGGGTTACTGAAAAAACCTTCCAGATCCGAAAAATATCCATGTACCTGGGCAAAGATGCCAACATCAATTTCATCGACAGGATTAGTGTGTTCCAGGAGTACCTTCCCATCAACGATTCAGTGATATTTCTAAACCGCGATAAATTCTTTGCCGATTTTCGGGTGCTGGGTAAAAACTCACTAACACTGATCGGCCGAAAGACAACATCCTACAAAGACATAAAGATCAATACCGATTCCTTAACGGCCAGTTTTAAAGGACAGCATATTGAGGAGCTGGTGAAAACAGAGAAAGAAGTTGTTAAGAATTCCGATTCGGCCTGGGCCAACCTGCGGCACGATACTTTATCGAAGAATGAAAAGGCAATTTATACCACCATCGATAAACTGATGGAAATGCCCAAGTTTCAAAAACTGCAGACCAATTTAAAGTTCCTGTTTGGAGGCTACCGCAATGTTGGCAAATTTGAGATTGGCCCCTGGTTTAACTGGATAAGTGCCGATACTGTACAAGGAACCAGGCTGCGGTTTGACCTGGGCACCAACAAAAAACTATTTAAAGATGTTTACCTGCATGGATACCTGGCTTATGGCTTCCGCGATCAACGTTTTAAAGGGCAGGCCGAAGCATACTGGCTGATAAAAAGAGCGCCCAAGCGCATGAGGCTGCATGTTTCTTACCAGAATGATGTTGATAACGGGATCAGCCAGGTTGGCGAAGTAAGCCAGGATAATATTTTTTCCCTGGCTATCCGCAAACCCAAAAACTACCGCAAGTTCATCAATGTAAAAGACATTAGGTTTGATGCATTCAGCGACCTGGGCAAAGGATTTTCAACAGAACTTTTTGTATCGCACAGGCAATACACCCCGCTATTGAATTTACCGCCTCTATCAAGCTTTAGTGTAAAAAGCGGCACAGCACTCACAAATTTTGAAGTTGCTTTAAAACTACGCTTTGCTTACCTGGAAAGATTTATTGAAACAGATTACAATCGTTATTCGCTGGGAACCAAATACCCCATTGTTGAAGCGATGTTTTCTAAAGGCTTTGCAGGTGTATTCAACAGTGCGTACAATTACACCAAATATTCGCTGCTGATAAAAGATATGATGAAGATATCGCCTTATGGTACACTTTATTACAGGGTTTACGGCGGCAAAATAAATGGCGCTATGCCGTTTACCAACCTGGAGAACCATCCTGGCAATGATCTGTTTTATTACAATCCCTTTGCTTTTAACCTGATGAACCGGTTTGAATATTTGAGTGATAAATATGCAGGCATAAACATGGAGCATAATATCGGCTCGGGCCTATTCCGCTTCATTCCGCTTACCCGTAAATTAAAATGGCGACAGTTTTATACCGCTAAAACACTGTGGGGTTCATTAAGTGATGAAAATATCGCCATCAACAATAAAGCCGGCACATTTAAAACGCTGAATGGCAAAACCTATATAGAAGTAGGAACCGGCATTGATAATATCTTCAAAGTGTTCCGCCTGGATTTTGTGTGGCGGCTTTCTCCATCCAGCAGCTACGCAGGCAAGCAGAATAAATTTGGTGTTTTCGGCAGCTTCCAGATACAGTTTTAGGCCTCTTTCGCACTACATTTTGGTATAAGTTCACTGGCAGCATATTTTAAATATCTTTGCCAACAAAATTTAGCAGAACACATGGATAAAAATTTTAATCCAGATAAGCAACATACATTAATGAAGCCTGTCAGCATTTCGGGTACAGGGCTTCATTCGGGTATTAATGTAGATATGACGCTTAAGCCGGCCAACCCGGGTTTTGGCTACCAGTTTCAGCGTACCGATCTGCCGGATTCTCCGATAATAAAAGCCGATTGCGAACTGGTTACAGATACATCAAGAGGAACAACCCTGGAGAAAGGCGATTGTAAAGTAAGCACCGTTGAGCATATACTGGCTGCATTGGTGGGCATGGGTATAGATAATTGCCTCATTGAGTTGAACGGCCCGGAAATTCCCATCATTGATGGCAGCAGCGAACCCTTTGTAAAAATAATAGAAGAAACCGGTGTACTGGAGCAGGATGCAACAAAAGTATGGTACAGCATCGATACCAATATTTCTTATTTTGATGATGTAAAGAAGGTAGAAATGACAGCACTTCCTGCAGTTAATTACCAGATCACCACACTGATAGATTTTAACAGCCCGGTTTTGGGCACGCAGCATGCCAGCCTGAAAACGATGAAAGATTTCCAGGCAGAAATTGCTCCCTGCCGCACTTTTTGTTTTTTACATGAACTGGAAATGCTGCTGGATAACAACCTGGTAAAAGGCGGCGATATCAACAATGCCATCGTGGTGGTTGACAAGCCTGTAACCGATGAGGAAATGAGCAGGCTTGCAAAAGCTTTTGGCCGTGCCAAAGTAGAAGTGAAAAGCGAAGGTTACCTGAATAACCTGGAGCTGCGTTTTGCAAACGAGCCTGCCCGTCATAAGTTATTGGATGTGGTAGGAGATCTTGCTTTGATCGGTTATCCTATTAAAGCTCATATTATTGCAAACCGCCCCGGCCACAGCAGTAATGTTGAGTTTGCAAAGAAGATAAAGCAGTATATCAAAAAAAATAAGCACACCAGGGATATACCGGTTTACGATCCCAATCAGCCACCGGTTTATACGCAGGAGCAAATAGAAAGAACCCTGCCACACCGTTTCCCTTTTATTATGGTTGATAAGATCATTGAGCTTACCGATCAGCAGATCGTTGGTATTAAAAACGTTACTTTCAATGAGTATTTCTTCCAGGGGCATTTCCCCGGAAACCCTGTAATGCCGGGTGTTTTGCAGATTGAAGCATTGGCACAAACAGGCGGACTGCTTTGTATCAATGCCATGCCCGATGGACAATACGATACGTATTTCTTAAAGATCGATAATTGTAAATTTAAACAGAAAGTGGTGCCGGGCGATACGTTGATCTTAAAGATGGAACTGACCGAACCCATCCGCAGGGGAATTTGTGTGATGAAAGGAAGTGTGTATGTTGGCAATAAATTATGTACCGAAGCTGATTTAACGGCGCAGTTGGTGAAAAGAAAATAAACCCAATTAGCTAATTAGCTGATTTGCTAATGTGCTAATTATCAGCAATTGCGTACTTTAGATATTATTTGCCTTACATGATTGCAAAAATGACTGATTTAATAAATTTTAAAAAATAGTTAAGTTCAATGAAGTGCGTACATCAGCACATCAGCACATTATCAAATTAGCACATTAATTTATGATTCATCCGCACACATATATACACCCAAACGCCAAGCTGGCAACCAATGTAAAGGTTGATCCATTCAGTGTTATTCACCAAAATGTAGAAATTGGTGAAGGTACCTGGATTGGTAGTAACGTAACCATTATGGAAGGTGCCCGTATTGGAAAGAACTGCCGTATTTTTCCCGGAGCAGTAATTGCTGCCATACCGCAGGACCTTAAATATGAGGGAGAGCAAACAACAGTAGAGATTGGCGATAATACCACCATAAGAGAGTTTGTAACCGTAAACCGCGGTAGTAAAGATAAATGGACCACCAAGGTTGGAAATAATTGTCTTATTATGGCTTATAGCCATATTGCACACGATTGTATTGTTGGTAACAACTGCATTATGAGCAACAATACCCAAATGGCCGGCCACGTAATTATGGGCGATAATGCCATACTGGCGGGTATGTGCGCTGTACACCAGTTTGTACAAATTGGCCAACATGCTTTTATTGCAGGTGGTTCACTGGTAAGTAAAGACGTTCCGCCCTATATTAAAGCGGGCCGTACACCACTTAGTTATGCAGGTGTAAATTCTGTTGGCTTAAAGCGCAAAGGATTTTCGCTCGACAGGATAAACCAGATACTGGATATTTACCGTATCATTTATAATAAAGGAATGAACACATCACAGGCGCTGAATTTTATTGAAGAAGAATTGCCGGCAACAGATGAACGTGATGAAATAGTAACTTTCATTAGGGAAAGTGGCCGAGGCATTATCAAGCGTTTTACCAAGGGAACTTCAGAAGACGAATAACCCCCTCCGCCCCCTGAAGGGGAAATCTGGGGCGTCAAATACTTTAACCAATAAACACCTGCAAAAGCCCCTTTAGGGGTTTGGGGTATGCAAATCACATTAACCAATACCGGCAAACGATACAACCGTGAGTGGATCTTCCGCCACTGCAGCTTTACATTTACACCTGAAAAAAACTATGCCATCACTGGCCCCAACGGTTCCGGAAAATCTACCCTGCTGCAGGTAATAGCCGGCGCTACGCTGCACAATGAAGGCACCATTGAATACCTTGCAACGGGCAACGGACAACGGGCAACGGACAGCATGCAGCATTACAAAAGCATTTCTATTGCTGCCCCTTACCTGGAACTGATTGAAGAGATGACCGCAAAAGAAACGCTTGAGTTTCATGCAAAATTCAAATCACTTAATTCCTCCTTAAGTATTGAGGAGATGCTGAAAATTGTTGGGCTGGAAAAAGCAGTGAACAAGCAGCTTCGCTATTTCAGCAGCGGTATGAAACAACGCCTGAAACTGGCCCAGGCATTCTTCAGCACTACGCCCGTTCTTTTACTGGATGAACCCACCACCAACTTAGATGCAGATGGTATTGCCCTGTATCAAAACCTGGTAAGCAATTATACAAAAGACAGGCTGGTGATTGTAAGCAGTAATGTAAAAGAAGAATATGGTTTTTGTGAGGAAATAATCTCTATAGCAGATTATAAAACAACGTAATCATTTTTGATCTTCTCAATTCATGTTTACCTCTTACTCGCTATCAACAAATTCAAATCGGTAAATTTCAGATCAAATCTTTCGCTTAAATAAAAATTAGTGAGGCTTCCTTTGTATAAATAAATACCGCTGCGGATATTTATCTTATGCCACACAATATGATCTATCCCTCCGTCTTCTCCCGTTTCCAGCATCAGGGGCATCAATACATTGCTGATAGCTTGAGAGGCAGTACGGGCAAAGCCACTGGGTATATTGGGTACGCAATAATGTATCACATCATACTTTGTAAAAACCGGTTTTTCATGCGTAGTAACTTTACTGGTTTCAAAACATCCGCCGTGGTCAATACTCACATCAACGATCACACTGCCGGGGCGCATCTTGCTTACCGTTTCTTCAGTAACTACTATCGGTGTTCTGCCTGCGGCACCACTTAATGCACCTACAGCCACATCGCAGGTTTTTAATTGCTTGGCCAGAATTTTAGGTTCCAGTACCGACGTCCACATACGAACACCAATATTATTTTGTAACCGCTTCAAACGATAAATGCTGTTATCAAAAACCTTTACGCTGGCGCCCATAGCCAAAGCGGTACGGGCAGCATATTCACCCACAATACCAGCACCAATGATAATTACTTTTGTTGGCGGTATACCACTGATGCCACCTACCAAAACACCTTTGCCATTATTTGTCTTGCTTAAATATTGTCCGGCTATCAACATCACCGCACTACCGGCAATCTCACTCATACTGCGTACAATGGGGTTATGGCCGGTATCGTCCTTTAAATTCTCAAAACTCAGTGCGGTAATTTTCTTATCCATCATCTTCTGCAAAATCTCACGCTTCATCACCGCCAGGTGAATGGGAGAAATAATGTATTGATTTGGTTTCAGCAGTTCACATTCGCTTTCACTTACCGGCGCACTTTTTACCAGTATATCGCACTCAAAAACTTCTTTTTTATCATAAGCGATCTTTGCCCCGGCTTCGCTGTAATCCTGGTCGCTGTAACTGGCTCCGTCGCCGGCCTTGCTCTCCACCACTACCCTGTGACCGTTGGCGATCATCACCCCTACTGCTTCGGGTGTTAGCGCTATCCTGTTCTCGTTAAAAGAATTCTCTTTGGGAATGCCGATCAGCAACTCTGCCCCTTTGGGTTTTATGTCAAGCGTTTCTTCCAGGGTTTCATAACTGAAAGAAGAAGAAATGAAGGGTTTTGATGAAGCCATGATTGCTAAGATTGTAAGACTACAAATTACAAATTATATTTCAGCTTTCGGGTATTATCGGCAATAGAACTAATATATAGGTGAAGCGTATCATCGGGCAAAATGCCTGCAGCTTTATCGGGCCATTCAACCAGGCAAATATTGCCGGAATACAGGCAATCTTCCACGCCTGCATTAATGGCTTCGTTCTCATTTTTAATACGATAGAGATCCATATGATAAACGGTTTGCTCTTTCGTTGTTTTATACTGGTTGATAATGGAAAAAGTAGGACTGCTCACTATATCTTCTACTTCCATTGCCCGGCAAAGCGCATTGATGAACGTGGTTTTGCCGGCGCCCATTTCGCCGTGAAAAGCCAATACCTTGTGTTTTTCCATACTGGCCAGCAGTACCCTTGCTGTAGCGTCTATTTCGTTGAGTGAAAAATTTACCTCCATGTTGCAAAGATATTTTCCTTCATTAGTAATCAGGTCACAATATCAAAGAATAATTTTGCATTATGGAAAAAGTTGACTGGAAAGTAGAAGGGATGGATTGCACAAACTGTGCCTTAACCATAAACCGTTACCTGCAAAAACAAGGTATGCAGGCAGTTAAAGTAAATTTTATTGGTGGCGATGTAAGTTTTGAAACGGAAGGCAATAAATCAAAAGAAGAATTGATAAAGGGGATTGCCGATCTTGGTTATAAAGTAGTCAACGAACACACAACTCAAGACACAAAACCCAAAATTTCTCTTCTCTCCAATCATTTACAACGTTTCCTCTTCTGTCTTCCTTTTACACTGGTATTAATGCTGCACATGCTGCCATGGCATATTCATTTTTTGATGAACCCCTGGATTCAGCTGGCAATTTGCATTCCGGTTTACATAGTTGGCATGGGTTATTTTGGTGTTAGTGCAGTAAAAAGCTTGCGCCGCGGAATTCCTAACATGAATGTGCTGATTGCCATTGGAGCCACGGCAGCATTTATATATAGCCTCATTGGCAGCATTGGCAATATGGGCATGGAATATGTTTTTTACGAAACCACTGCCACCATAATAACGCTGGTGTTTTTGGGCGAATGGATAGAACACAAATCTGTTGCAACCACGCAAAAAGAACTGAACAAACTGGCTGCACATGAGAAAGTGATGGCCAACATGATCGCTTTTGATGAGGACCATAAAGAACTGATATTCCCGGTGGAAAATACCACGCTGCATGTGGGTGATCTCATCTTAATAAAAACCGGTGAGCAGGTTCCTATTGATTGCAAAATTTTGTGGGGTGATGTACATGTGAACGAAGCTTTACTTACCGGCGAAAGCAAACCCATCCATAAAATAAAAAAAGATGCCCTGATAGGAGGCAGCATGGTAAATGATGGCACGGTTAAAGCCCAGGTAACGGCTGTGGGAAAAGATACTGTGCTCAGCAACATACTTACATTGGTAAAACAGGCGCAGGGAGAAAAGCCACCCATTCAGCAACTGGCTGATAAGATCAGTGCTATTTTTGTGCCAGCGGTGCTGGGCATTTCTGTACTCACATTCCTGATCAATTATTTTGGTTTTGATATCAGCGGTACCAATTCACTTATGAGGAGTATTGCAGTACTGGTAATCAGTTGCCCTTGTGCCATGGGGCTTGCAACACCTGCTGCCATTGCAGTTGGGCTGGGCCGTGCGGCCAAGAATGGCATCCTGTTCCGCAATGCAAAAAGTCTGGAGCTGTTTAAAAGCATTACTACAGTTGTATTTGACAAAACAGGAACACTCACCAAAGGGCAGATGAGTGTGAGCAGCTGGGAAACCTCACTGGATGAAAACTTATTTAAACAGCTTGTTTTTTCGCTTGAGAAATATTCAAACCATCCCATTGCCAAAGCAATAACAACCGATTGGAAAATAAACAATCCTATTGGCTGGAAAAAGATTGAAGAGATAAAAGGCCTGGGCATGAAAGCTGAAGATGCAGCAGGCAATGTGTACCATTTAGGTTCGCATAAAATTGCATCGTCTCTTACCGGTGACCAGTCTCACACCGCTTATTTGTTGCAGAATGAAAAACTGGTTGGCTGGTTTGATATGGCAGATGAGATAAGGCCTGAAGCTAAAGAGGTGATCAGCTATCTACACTCCAAAAACATACAAACGATATTACTGAGTGGCGATAGCTTAGAGCGCACAAAGCAAATTGCAGATAGCTTAGGCATTGATAAAGTATATGCAGAAAAAACACCGGAGGAAAAGCTGCAGATCATCGGTGATCTAAACAACGAAGCTCCTGTTGCCATGGTTGGTGATGGAGTTAATGATGCGCCTGCACTTGCAAAAGCTACCATCGGTATTTCTATGAGCGAGGCTACACAATTGGCAGTACAAAGTGCCCAGGTGGTTTTGATGAACAAAGGCATTCAGCATTTGCCACTGGCTTTGGGTTTAGGTAAACATACTTTCATTACCATAAAAGGAAATCTCTTTTGGGCATTTATTTATAATATTGTGGCAATTCCTGTTGCTGCTGCTGGTTTACTGCAACCGGGCTTTGCGGCACTGGCTATGGGTTTCAGCGATGTGGTGCTGGCGCTGAATTCAATCTGGCTTAAATTTAAGAAAGTAGTTTAATTTCAGGCCACAATTATCAGCCTTGAACATTCATGAAATCTTAAAACAATACTGGGGTTATGATAATTTTCGTCCGCTGCAGGAGGATATTATCAATGCCGTACTTGACGGAAATGATACGCTGGCGTTATTGCCAACCGGCGGAGGAAAATCCATATGCTTCCAGGTGCCGGCAATGGCAAAAGATGGAATATGCCTGGTGATAAGCCCGCTGATAGCATTGATGAAAGACCAGGTTGAAAATTTAAAGCAAAAAGGTATTCCTGCTTTAGCCATTTTTTCGGGCATGAGTTTTTTAGACATAAAAAAAACACTGCAGAATGCCGCTTATGGTAATTACAAATTTCTGTATGTTTCTCCTGAAAGGCTGGAAACAAATTTGTTTTTAGAAATGCTGCCGGCCATGAATATCAGCTTGCTGGCGGTAGATGAAGCACATTGTATCTCTCAATGGGGTTACGATTTCAGGCCTCCCTATGTGCGTATTGCTACCTTGCGTGAGCAGCTTCCAAACGTACCGGTGCTGGCGCTTACGGCATCTGCAACAAAGCTTGTACAGGATGACATCTGCGATAAACTGAAACCCCCTCCGCCCCCTGAAGGGGGAAATTTGAAGTCTGCGAAATCAAATCAGACTTCAGATACAAATTCCAAAGATTCATGGAAGATATTTCAGCAATCATTTGAACGACCTAATCTTTCTTATTCAGTATTTAATGTTCCTTCCAAACAAAACAAATTACTGGAGATACTTAAAAATGTAAAGGGTTCGGCAATCGTTTATTGCAAAAGCCGTAAGCATACAAGAGAGATTGCAGACCTGTTGAATCTGAATGGCATAAATGCGGGCTATTACCACGCCGGCTTAAGCAATGAAGAAAGAAACAAAAAACAGGAGAGCTGGATAAGTAATAAAACAAGGGTAATAGTAAGTACCAATGCATTTGGTATGGGTATTGACAAGCCCGATGTACGTGTTGTGGTACATTATGATGTGCCTGACTGCCTGGAAAATTATTACCAGGAAGCAGGCCGTGCCGGGCGTGATGGAAAACGGGCATATGCAGTTTTACTTTATAACAATAATGAGTTACAAAGTTTACAGGAACAATCTGTGATCCGTTTTCCGGAAGAGTCTGTGATCAGGCAGGTTTATACCGGGTTGATGAACCACCTGCAGATACCCGCAGGAAGTGGCGAGGGAATGAGTTATGATTTTGACATCTCGGTTTTTTCATCTGCCTTTAAATTGAATATTCTTACTGCAACCTATGCCATCAAAGCATTAGAGCAGGAAGATATTATCAGCTTCAACGAAGTTTTTTTTAAACCTTCCACCGTTGTATTTACTACCAACAGGGAAGAGCTTACTGATTTTGAAAAGCAGGAGCCGGCGCTGGAACCATTGATCAAAGGACTGCTGCGGTCTTATGAAGGAATATTTGATTACCCGGCAATTGTTTATGAGAGCAAGCTGTCAAAATTTATTCAGTCAGATGTTGCCTTTGTAAAAGCTAGCCTGCAAAAGCTTAATAATTATGGCATCATCAGTTACGATGCACAAAAAGAAACCCCACAGATAACCTTGTTGCAAAACCGCATGTACAATGATAATTACCGGGTTAATACTGCTGATCATCTAAAGAGAAAACAAAATTTTGAAGACAGGGTGAATGCCATGATCGGTTATGCAAAAAATGAAAGCAGCTGCCGCAGCCAGCATATTGCGGGCTATTTTATCCCGGTAAAAATAAAAGCCTGCGGTATTTGTGATAACTGCATCAACGAAAAAGCGCTGCACATTTCAACTGAAGAATTTAATAGTATTAAAGGGCAGGTTATGAGTTGTATTAAAGAACAACAAACTTCGGTTGATGAAATATTACTGACGTTCAAGGGAATAAAAAAAGAAAAGTTATGGAAAGTGATCAACTACCTGTTGGCAGAAGAGAAAATAAAAACCGGCAAGAATGGAAGGCTGAGTTTGACGTAAAAAAGTAAGCTGTAAAAATAAAAAAGGGACCAAGATAGAAATCTAGTCCCGCTTTAAAATCCAATATCCTATGAAAAACCGAAACGAAGATAATGTGGTTTTTACTACTGTGCAACATTTTAATTAAATATTTTCGCAATTTTAGTCAAAACAGGTATAAGTACGCATCATATTTTTTGCATAACTAACTGACAATCAAGTTGTAGTATTTTAATTATGTATTTATTGGGGAGCAGTGTATTTACCAGCTTTGTATAGGTAACTGGCCCCCTGGTACCAGGCAATTGCTTCATTTATAAGCGCATTTAAACCTGGAGCGCTAACGTTTGCACCAGTTACAAAATCTGGCGTAAAAGTTTTGATTTTTTGTTGTGGCGATAAAATTACCAGCTTACCATTTTTTATAAAACCCATATCCTGGTATGTACTGATAAAAGCCCGTTCATTTCCCGGATTCATTTTATATACATCATATCCTAAAAAGCGACTCGTGTAATTCAGGTTCATCAATCCTAAAATGGTTGGAGCAAGGTCTATCTGGCTTACTAACCTGCTCTCAACTGCCGGCTTTATCAATTGTGGTGCATAAATAATGCAGGGAATATGATACCGGTTAACCGGAAGATCTGTTTTACCGGCACTCTTTGAGCAATGATCGGCAACAATTACAAACAGAGTATTATTGAACCAGGGTTTTTGTTGAGCGTCTTTCAAAAACTTATTGATGGCGTAATCGGTATATTTTACTGCGCCTTGTATGGATTGATGTTTGGGGTCAATATCTATACGGCCTTCGGGGTAACTGTATGGGCGGTGGTTACTCACAGTCATAATATGGTTAAAGAAAAGTTTATTATTGCTAAAACTTCTATCGCATTGCTGAATCGTATAATTAAAAGCAGCTTCGTCATCACAGCCCCAGGCGGTGGTCATGTGCACCAGGCTATCCGGAATATCTCTTTGATCCAGTACTTTATAGCCACTGTTACTGAAATATTTTCCCATATTATCAAAAAAGGAATTGCCGCCATAAATGTAATTCACTTCATAACCTTTTGCTTTTAAAACACTGCCCATGGTAAACATACCGGCATTATCAGGCCTGCGCACAATGGATTGGCCAGGCGTTGGCGGAATAGCCATGGACAAGGCTTCCAGGCCCCTGACTGTTCTGGTTCCGGAAGCATAGAACTGATCGAACCAAAGGCCATGCGGAATCAGCGAATCAAGATAAGGCGTGATATTTTCTTTATTACCAAAGCGTTTCAAATAATCACCGCTTAAACTTTCCACGCTGATGAGCACCACATTCCATTTATGCTCCGGACTATCGTTCTGTATCTTTCTTTCAATGCTTAAAGGATCACTGCTAAAAGTTGCATTAGGCGACTGCAACATGCTGCGCAGTATTTTAAAGTTTGCTGTATCGTTTTGGGTGGCGTAAAATTTATTGTAATCGATCTCGTTATTCCAGTAGGCAGAACCAAATTCATAGATACCATTACCGCCCAGTTCATTTATATAATTATTACTGCTGATGTTTTTAAAGCGATTGTTCACTAAAAAGTATCCTGCAAGTGGTATCAGCATAAAAAGAAAAAAGAAAGCGCTGCGCTTTCCAAAACGCATACTTACCTGCTGCGATGCGGTTATTTTTTTTCTTATTAAAAACAGAATGACAACCACAGCGATTATAACCGCAGACGCAATCAAAGGAATATTATACGACTCCCAGATATTGCCCAGCACTTCGTTAGTATACACCAGGTAATCAACTGCAATAAAATTATAGCGTACATTAAATTCATCCCAGAAGATGATCTCTCCGCCCACATTTAAAACCAGTATCAGCGTAATTAAAAAGAAAAGGAAGAAAAGCGGTAGGCGTTGCCATTTCTTCTGATACCAGCTGTCTTTCATCAGCCAGCAATAAAAAGCAACAGGTATTGCAAAGAAACTCCACACGATGATGTCGTAAAAAAAGCCAATAAAGAAAATACCCAGGAGCCTTAAAAAACTCAACTCCAGGTTTGGCCAGCTGATGATCAGTAAAGTTAGCCGGGTAATAAAACTCAAAGTAAAAACGATCAGCGCCAGCACAGCCAGCGGCCCATAGCGATGTTGAAAGGCTTTCCGCAATTTTATCATGCCATAAAAATACGAAGTGCCGGTTTAATAACCGGCACTTATAAGTTATTGATCATTTAATATCAGAACCAGCTCTTGCTTTTCGAACTCCTGCTTCTTCCTCCCAACCCCAGGGCCCCCAGCAAAGAACGCACAATGGTATTGCCGGCCGTACGCACCATACTTTTTACAATGCTGTTATCGGCCACTTTTTCAAGTGTTGATTTTTCTTCTTTGGCGGAGTTTTTGGTTGTGGTATTATCTGCTTCTTCCTGTGCGGTTTTTTCGGCAGCTTCCTGCAACTTGGCAGTTAATATTTCGTAGGCACTTTCATTGTCAATGGTTTTGTTGTACTTGGCCACCATTTTAGACCTGGCGTTGATGTCATCAATCTCCGCATCTGTTAATACATCCATGCGGCTGCGTGGCGCACAAAGCATGGTATGCGCCAGCGGCGTAGGGATACCTTTTTCATTCAGCATGGTGATCAGTGCTTCACCAATACCCATCTGGGTTATCAGGTCTTCTGTTTTATAGAATTCAGTTTCGGGATAGTTCTCTGCTGTTTGCTTGATCACTTTACGATCGGCAGCAGTAAAGGCTCGCAGTGCATGCTGTACTTTTAAACCAAGCTGGCTCAGCACACTCGCTGGTACGTCCATGGGATTTTGCGTACAAAAGAAAATACCAATGCCTTTTGAACGGATCAGTTTTACTATAGTTTCTATCTGCTGCAATAAGGCATCGCTGGCTTCGTTAAAGATCAGGTGCGCCTCATCAATAAACATCACCAGTTTGGGCTTATCCAGGTCTCCTTCCTCGGGGCAACTGGCATATAATTCAGCCAGCATCTGCAGCATAAAAGTAGAGAAGAGTTTGGGCTTGTCCTGCAGATCGGTAACCCGCAACACACTGATCATACCACGGCCATCATCTGCAATACGCATCAGGTCGTCTACCTCAAAACTTCTTTCGCCAAAGAATATATCGGCCCCCTGCTGCTGCAGCTCAATTACTTTACGCAGAATGGTACCGGTTGATGAGGTTGAAATTTTTCCGTAGGTTTTTTCAATTTCATCTTTGCCTTCATCACCGATATATTGCAACACTTTTATAAAATCTTTCAGATCCAGCAGCGGCAGTTTGTTATCATCGCAGTATTTAAAGATCATGGCTACCACACCGCCCTGAGTGTCGTTCAGCTCTAATATCTTACTTAATAATATGGGGCCAAATTCACTAACTGTTGCTCTTAAATGAACGCCTTTCTGCCCGGTTAAAGTCATCAGCTCTACCGGAAACAAAGATGGTTTATATTCTATGTTCAGTTTCTGGTAACGGTCTTTTATCTTATCATTTTCGGCACCCATAGCAGCAATACCACTCAAATCGCCCTTAATATCCATCATCATTACCGGCACGCTGTTATCGCTCAAGAACTCGCTGATCACCTGCAGGGTTTTTGTTTTACCCGTACCGGTAGCGCCGGCAATAAGCCCGTGACGGTTTAAGGTTTTAAGCGGCAGGTAAATGCCAGCTTCTGGTACCAGTTCTCCATCCAGCACAGCAGCGCCTATTTTTACAGACTCGCCTTTGAATGTATAACCGTTCTTTATTGCTTCAATAAATGCTTCTTTGTTTGCCATAGAAAATTATTTTGTGAAAGGTACAAACTGTAATTTATATGTTGATGAAGATTTTTATCATGATAGCAGTAAATTTGCAGTGATGAAAAAAACATTCCTCCTTTTTTTAATTGCTGCTCTTATAGTCATTGCCAGCACAGCATTTTTTGAGGAAGAAAATACCGAAATTCAAACCAAAGCCGGCCTTGGTAAAAAGCTTTTTTCAGAAAAAATACTTTCTAAAGATTCATCTATCAGTTGCGCCAGTTGCCATAAACCACAATTTGCTTTTGCAGATACGGTAGCCTTCAGTGTTGGCATACAAGGCAAGCTTACCAAACGCAATACACCATCTGTATTGAACATGAAGAACCGGCCTTATTATTTCTGGGATGGGCGTGCTTCTACTTTAGAAGATCAGTCTTTGATGCCCATACAAAACCCGGATGAAATGGGCTTGCCAATAGAAGAAGCGATTAAAAGATTGAACCAGTCGAAGGAATACAGGCAATTGTTTCAGAAGATATTCGGACAAAAGCCCGATGCTAAAAACCTGGCGGCAGCATTTTCTGCGTATGAAAAAACACTGGAAACCGTGGACAGTAAATTTGACGACTGGAGTAACAGCATAAAAAACTTATCCGCATCAGAAGAAAGAGGCAGGGAACTTTTTGTGGGCGATAAAGCCAAATGTTTTGATTGCCACCGCATGGAAGATTTTACTACCGATGATTTTAAGAACATTGGTTTATACAATGGAAAGGACCTGAACGATGCAGGCCTGTTCAATATTACCAATAAAGAAACCGATAAAGGAAAATTTAAAACACCCGGCCTGCGTAATGTGGCCGTTACTGCACCCTACATGCACAACGGTATGTTTAAAACGCTGGAAGAAGTGGTTGAGTATTACAACAACCCACAAAAATTCGTAACCAACTCCATCAATATTGATGACGCTTTAAAAAGCCCTTTAAACCTAACTGAAAAAGAAAAGAAAGATTTAGTAAGCTTTCTAAAAACACTTACCGATAAGAAATACCTTAGGAAATAGTTTCTGTGTTTCCCGAAATAATCGGGACAGGTACGAGTCTCTCTGGCAAACCATTTGCGAAGCAAATAAAAAAATCCGTGTCAATCTGTGTAATCTGTGGCAAACCCTTTTGGCCGAAGGAAAATATTCATCTTATTAGTGGCAAAGTACCTTTAACAAAAAATTAGGCACTATATTCGCTGTATAAACTTTGATTTAATTTTTATTTGCATCAAACCTAAAAAACATGGAACCTGTAAAACCACAGATACTGCTTTGCGAAGATGATACCAACCTTGGCATGGTACTGAAGAATTACCTGGAATTGAATGATTACAATGTAACACTGGAAAGAGACGGAAAGCTTGGACTGGCTGCATTTCAACGTGAAAAATTTGATCTTTGCCTGCTGGACGTGATGATGCCCAATATGGACGGATTTACGCTGGCCGAAGAAATACGCGATGTGAACCCCGATGTGCCTTTGTTCTTTTTAAGTGCAAAAACGATGAAAGAAGACATCATCCAGGGATATAAACTGGGTGCCGATGATTATATCACCAAGCCGTTTGACAGTGAAGTGTTGCTGCACAAGATAAAAGCCATTTTAAAACGCAATGAAGAACTGCACCGCGAAGAAGTGAATGCAGAATACGACCTGGGCAAATACCATTTTAATCCACGCCTGCGTGAGCTGATCATTGATGGTAAAACACAAACCCTTTCGCCCAAAGAAAATGAATTGCTGAAAATGCTGGCAGAATACAAAAACGACCTGCTAAGCCGTGAGGTAGCCCTGAAAAAAATATGGGGAAGCGATACTTACTTTAACGGTCGTAGTATGGATGTGTACATTGCCAAACTGCGTAAGTATTTAAAAGAAGATCCTTCGCTGGAGATCGTGAACATTCACGGCAATGGTTTCAGGCTGGTGGTAACCGAATAATTTTATGCTTCGATATAAAGTAAGAATGCCGCTCTATACAAAGCGGCATTTTTTTATTTCATTTACTTAAGGTCATTTGTCATCTTTAAAAAGCAAATTATCATTTCTGCCAAAAGAAGACTTCTTTCCCAAATGCTCGTAAGCCTTTGCTGTGGCTTCTCTTCCCCTGGCCGTGCGTTGTAAAAAACCCTCCTGTATTAAAAATGGTTCGTACACTTCTTCCAGCGTACCAACCTCTTCACCCACGGCGGTTGCAATAGTGGTGATTCCAACCGGGCCGCCTTTAAATTTATCGATGATGGTATGCAGGATGCGGTTGTCCATTTCATCAAGCCCGTGCTTATCTACATTCAATGCCCTTAATGCATGTTCGGTAATGGCCAGGTCTATTACACCATTGCCAATTACCATGGCAAAATCACGCACACGGCGCAGCAGCCCGTTTGCAATACGTGGTGTGCCGCGACTGCGGCCTGCAATTTCTGCAGCAGCATCGCTGGTAATTTTAGTACCGAGTATTTTTGCAGAACGCTGTATGATATTTTTAAGCGTTACCGCATCATAATATTCCAATCTTGATTTTATACCAAAACGTGAAAGCAAGGGAGCTGTAAGTAAACCGCTCCTGGTGGTGGCGCCGATCAATGTAAAGGGGTTCAGGTTTATCTGCACGCTGCGTGCATTGGGTCCGCTGTCGATCATAATATCAATGCGAAAATCTTCCATGGCCGCATACAGGTATTCTTCCACCACGGTACTCAGGCGGTGAATTTCATCAATAAATAAAACATCGTTGGGTTCCAGGTTGGTAAGTAAGCCTGCCAGGTCGCCGGCTTTTTCAATTACAGGACCGCTGGTTTCTTTGATGTTTACACCCAGTTCGTTAGCTACAATACGTGATAAGGTTGTTTTACCAAGTCCCGGCGGACCATGAAACAAGATATGATCCAATGCCTCGCCACGCATTTTAGCTGCTTTGATGAAGATGGTAATATTATCGATGATCTGGCCCTGGCCCGAAAAATCGTCAATAGCTGATGGCCTGATGGTATTTTCAAATTCTTTCTCGGCAGAATTTAAAAATTCAGATTCATTATTTAAATTGGGATTGGCCATGAACAATTTCTTTTCGGAATTGTAAAACTAATCATTAATCACTAAAAATATTTTTATGAAAATCGGAATATTAGGTAGCGGCATTGTAGGCCGTGTTTTGGGTAACGCATTTATAACCGAAGGCCATGAAGTGATGCTGGGCACCCGGGATGTACAAAAAGCTGACGTGGTAAAATGGATGGCTGAAAATCCTGCAGCAAAAGCAGGAAGCTTTGAAGAGACCGCCGCCTTTGGTGAACTGGTCGTATTGGCCACTTCGGGTGATATTACTGCAGAAGTTATTAAAATGGCAGGCATCCCCAATTTCAGTAACAAAGTAGTTATTGATGCTGCCAATCCCATCGACCATACAAAGCCGCCTGTAAACGGGGTATTACCTTATTTTACCACAACAGATGAATCGCTGATGGAGCAGTTACAAAAACTGTTACCGGATGCAAAGCTGGTAAAAGCCTTTAATTGTGTGGGCAATGGCTTTATGTACAAGCCTGATTTTGGCGGCCAGAAGCCAACTATGTTCATCTGCGGTAACGATGATGAAGCCAAAGCAACCGTTACTACAATACTGGATGCCTTTGGCTGGGAAACCGAAGATATGGGTAAGGTAGAGGCAGCCCGTGCCATTGAGCCGCTTTGCATACTGTGGTGCCTGCCGGGTATTTTACACAACCGTTGGACACATGCCTTTAAACTGCTGAAAAAGTAAAGCATGGGTGGCAAAAGCTACATTGTCATACAATACTGACAATGGGCGACCTCCCAAACCATCATTTCGCCATTAATCAAAAGGATACTTAAATTCCTTATATTGAGGGGTAATTTTACAGTATGCATAAAACAAATATCAGATATTGGCTTTGCCAGCTAACCGGTTGGGGTGTTTGGGGGCTGATATTGCTTTATTTCAATTTTGTGGTGTTTGGCGACCGCTTTAAGGAACAGGGCGGACAAAAAGAATTCCTGGTAAGCCTGGGCATTCTTTTGGTTTCGGGCATATTGTGTACTCACCTGCTAAGGTTTGTTATCAAAAAAGCAAACTGGTTAAAGTTTTCTTTTAACCGCATCTTTTTCATGTTCATAATTTCGGTTGGCGCAACCGGTACTTTATTGTATTACGGCAGCAATTATATAGAAGCCAACTCTGGTTATTCTTACGATGCCTACCACAATAACCAGAAGCTGGAAAAGGCCGTTAAAATGGAAAAACAATTCGGCCTTGATTCACTTGCCTACTACAAAGTAAATACCTTCAGTAAAGACACATCTGTACAAAAAGGCATTTCAGAAATAAGAAAAGCAACCGGCTGGGCAAAAAATAAAAGGGGCCAGTGGGTATACGAAAACAAATCTGACCTGGTAGGTATTTACTATAACTTACTGCTGATCGCCATCTGGATGCTCATCTACATTGTGTATCATTATGTAGAAAAGAACAGGAACGACCAGCTTGACCGCCTGAAACTGGAAACCACTGTAAAAGAACTGGAATTAAAAACCATCAAATCTCATATCAATCCACATTTTATTTTCAATTCGCTCAACAGCATTCGTGCTTTGGTAGATGAAAATCCTAAACGTGCACGCAGGGCCATTACTGAATTGAGCAATATCCTGCGCAGCAGTATGCAGGCCGAAAAATCGGAAACAGTACCGCTTGAAAAAGAGCTGGATATTGTAAAAGATTACCTGGCACTGGAGCAGATGCGTTTTGAAGAAAGACTGAAAATAGAATTTGATATTGATGAGGATACCCTGCAACAGCAGGTGCCACCCATGATGCTGCAAACACTGGTTGAAAATGCCATCAAGCACGGCATCAGCAAGCAGGTGCTGGGCGGCGTAGTGCGAGTGGTTGCTATTTTTAAAGACAATGTAATGCAGCTGCAGGTACAAAACACCGGGCAACTGATGGGTAGCCCCAGTGGTGATGGCTTTGGTATTAAAAGTACCCAGGACAGGCTGAACCTGATGTACCAGGGAAAGGCTGTATTTGAGATCAAAAACCTGGATGCCAATATGGTAGAATCGAAGGTTACTTTACCCGTACTTGTTTAACCAATTATTTAAACTGCCTGCAGTGTGCAGGCACAAAACTTATATATTATGCAGAAGGCTGTAATCATTGATGATGAAAGACTGGCCAGGAACGAGCTGAAAAAACTGCTGCTGGAGTTTCCGGAAATAGAAGTGGTAGGCGAAGCTGCCAATGCAGCTGAAGGACTGGAAAAGATCGAGAACCTTAGTCCCGATCTTATTTTTTTAGATATTCAGATGCCCGGCAAAACCGGCTTTGATATGCTTACTGAATTAGACAGTGCACCCCATGTGATATTTACTACTGCTTATGATGAATATGCGTTAAAGGCTTTTGAAGTAAACGCATTGGATTACCTGATGAAACCCGTAGAGCCCAAGCGCCTGGCCGATGCCATACAGAAATTGCAGCTGGCCGATGAAAAGGAAATGGCTGCTACCATGGCAGGTATTAACCGCGGCATATTAACCGATAAAGACCAGGTATTTGTAAAAGATGGGGAACGCTGCTGGTTTGTAAAACTGGGCGAAGTAAGATTATTTGAAAGTGTGGGCAATTATGCCAAAGTATTTTTTGGCACCTACAAGCCATTGATATTAAAATCGCTGAATGCACTGGAAGAAAGGCTGGATGAAAAATTATTCTTTCGTGCCAACCGCAAACATATTGTAAACCTGCGCATGATAGAAAAGATAGAACCTTATTTTAACGGCGGACTTTTACTGGAACTGCAGGGCGGCGAAAAAATTGAAGTAAGCCGCAGGCAGGCCGTGAAGTTTAAAGAGATGATGAGCCTTTAATAATGAATAATTAAAAATTAATAATGAAGAAATTACTTCTAACTTTTACAGCAGGCTTGCTAAGCCTGCTTTCTTTTGCGCAAGACATTGATAAGATCATTAATGCCGCCGAAGTAGAGCGTATTGAAAAAATATTATCTGCCGATGATATGCAGGGCCGTAAAACCTTTACGCCGGGCATTGACAAAGCTGCCGATTTTATTGCAGGTGAATTTGCAAAAAGTAAACTGGGCTTTTTTGGCTATGCCAACAGTTACTTCCAGGATATTACCATGATAAAATCAAAGCCGGCAGAATTAAGCGGCATGCTTGGCACGGATACCCTGAGTACAAAGAATGTGGCGGCCAATACCACGGCTGCATCCATCGATATCAACTCGCTGAAAAATTATGAAGTTAAAGTAGTACATGCCGGCGATGATTTTAACAAAACCGTATTCCCTTTATTTGATCTTGAAAAGAATATTATTGTGCTGGTAGATACCGCACACACAAGGCGCTTTAAAAGTATGCAACGCTTTACAGGCAATGCAAAATTTGCATCGGCTGTTTCGCAGATATTTATTTTAACAACCAATTTAAATCCTGCATCCATACAACTGCATATAAAGAACCAGCTTACCGAGCAGCATTTAAAAAATGTGGTTGGCATGATACCCGGTAAAAGCAAAAAAGATGAGTACGTGGTTTTTGCAGGCCATTACGATCACCTGGGCATTGGCAAGCCCGATGCCAAAGGCGACAGTATTTACAATGGTGCCAACGATGATGCTGCCGGCACTACGGCCGTGCTGATGCTGGCTAAATATTTCAGCGAACAAAAGAACAATGAACGCACATTGATATTTGTTGCATTTACTGCCGAAGAGATCGGCGGTTTTGGCAGCCGTTACTTTGGCAAAAATGTGAATGCCGAAAAGGTGATGGCTATGTTCAATATTGAAATGATTGGCACAACCAGTAAATGGGGCACCAACAGTGCTTACATTACCGGCTACGAAAAAAGTGATATGGGCAAAATACTACAGGCCAATCTTACCGGCTCTAAATTTCATTTTGAACCTGACCCCTATCCCAAACAAAATTTATTTTACCGAAGCGATAATGCAACCCTGGCCGAGCTGGGTGTTCCTGCGCATACCATCTCTACTTCTAAAATGGAAGAAGCGCCCAACGATGAACCCAATTACCATAAACAAAGTGATGAAATAGGCACACTGGATATGAATAATATGGCCGAGATCATTAAAGCCATTGCCATCAGCAGTAAAACCATTGTGAGTGGTAAGGATACACCAACCAGGGTGGCGAAGGAAAATTAAGTTTACATGAAATCAGTATTTGAAAAAACAACCAGGGATGAACTGATCAACCGTATCAGTTCCGTATCTGAAAACAGTACTGCCCAATGGGGCAAAATGAATGTGTATCAAATGCTGAGGCACTGCATTATTTGGGATGAATGGGTATTAAGCAAGCGGCCTAACAAACAGGTATTCATGGGCCGTTTGTTTGGTAAGATGGCTTTAAAAAAGGTTTTGAAAGATGATTCACCCCTCGGTCGTAATTCGCCTACAGGCGCTGAATTTAAAATAACTGAAACCGGTGGGGACATTGCTGCAGAAAAAGAAAAATGGATATCACTCATTAAACAATACGATGGTTTTAATAACCCCGATTTTGTACACCTGTTTTTTGGAAAGATGACCAATGAACAGATCGGCTATATGGCTTACAAACATGCCGATCATCACCTGCGGCAATTCAATTGTTAAATATCAAACCACCGCTTCTTTATTATACCTGGCCCTGTATGCCAGCGGCGACATGCCCGTGATCTTGCGGAAAACTTCCCTGAATGCTTTCACATCTGAATAGCCCACTTCGTACATAATTTCGTTGATGGTTTTGCGTGTATTTTCCATGGTTTTTTTTGCCGATTCTATTTTTACCCGCTGCACATATTCAACCGGTGTATTACCAGTTGCCTTAATGAACCTGCGGTCGAAATTACGCCGGCCTACCGCCAGCCTGGACGAGAGCTGTTCAACAGATATCTTTTCGTGCAGGTTGTTTTCAATATAAGCCTGTGCCTGTTGCACCATTTCATCATCGTGCGATTTTTGCCCGGTAAATATGCTGAATGCCGACTGGCTGTTCCTGTCCATTTCAATCTGAAAAACCTTGCAGCAGAAAACCGCAGTTTCCCGGCCGAAGTATTTTTCAACCAGGTATATCACCAGGTTTAAAAAAGAATAAGCGCCACCATTGGTATAAATGCCATGCTCATCGGTGATCAGCTGATCGGCCTGCAGGTTCACTTTAGGAAACATGGCCCTGAAATGATTGGTGGCAGACCAGTGTGTGGAGCAACTTCTTCCATCCAGCAAACCAGATGCTGCCAGCATAAATGCACCGGTGCAGATGCTGGCTACTTCGGCTCCCTGTTTGTATTGCTGTGCTATCCAGTCTACCAGGGGCTGATTACCCTGTATTGCCTTCTCAAAATTATGATTGAGTGAAGGAATGATGATGAGATCGGTTTTAGTGATGGATGAAATATGTGTATGCGGCTTTACAGTAAACAGGCCATCATAAAAATCTACTGTTGCAGAAATACCGGCCAGTTCAATGCTGAACAATTCACTGCCGCTGGTTTCTTTCCTGTACTGGTTGGCTCTTGTAAATATTTTGTATGCCCCCACAATACTGCTGAGGTTATTCTCCCCATCAGGAACAATAATAGTAAGATGTTTCATAGATCCTTTTTTGTAAAGGTAGTCTACTGCGTTGTCCAAATCAACCCACCACAAAGTCTGTTTTACACCCCGCCTGCTATTATTTAAGACAATAGCTTTGCATCTTCTTCATAACGCTTCACTAAAATAAACAACATGAACACAACAGAAACAACCCTTAAAATGGTATTCGACCGGTGGTATGCACTGCTGAAAAATTTTGATACCACACTGAATGCACTTACTGATGAACAGCTGCAGCATGAAATTGCCCCCGGCAAAAACAGGGGCATATACCTGCTGGGTCATATGATAGCTGTGCATGATGATATGCTGCGCCTGCTTGACCTGGGCGAAAAAATGTATCCCGAATTATTTGAACCATTTATTAAAGAGGCTGATAAAGCAGTAAGCGAACTTCCATCTGCCACTACCTTAAGAGCATACTGGGCCAAACAGAATGAAGTGCTGAAACAAAAATTTGATAGTGTACCAGCAGATGAATGGTTTCAAAAACATACGGCCGTTACTGCTGAAGATTTTGCCAAAGAACCGCACCGCAATAAATTAAATATCATCATTACCCGTACAAGCCACCTGGCCTATCACCACGGGCAGTTTGTGTTGATCAATTAAAGCCGGCAACATACGAGGCTGTGTTAAAAGATCTTTTGCCGGTAAGTCGGTAAGTCGCGAAGAAATAGAAATTCAATTTCAATATTTATCGTCTTACCGACTTCCCGGCAAATATTTTAAAGCAGGCGGATTTGCATAACAGCATCAAAAAATAATCAAAATGAATACTCCTGATTTTACAACAACCATATTGGTAGATGAAAGCCCCGAAACCGTTTTCAATGCGATCAACCAGGTAAGCGGCTGGTGGCAGGGAGCCATTGAAGGCAGCAGCAATAAACTCAACGATGAGTTTACTTACCGCATGAAGGAATTCCATTATTCAAAACAAAAAGTAGTTGAGCTGGTGCCCGGCGAAAAAGTGGTATGGCTTGTTACAGAAAGCCAGCTGAATTTTATTAAAGATAAAAATGAATGGACAGGTACAACAATCATTTTTGAAATTACTGAACAGGATAATAAAACACAATTACGCTTTACGCATGCCGGCCTGAATCCGACAATTGAATGTTTTGGTGCCTGCTCAAACGGGTGGCAGCAGCTTGTGCAGCAGAGTTTATTCAGCCTGATAACAACGGGCAAAGGAAAAGATGTTTTTTAAAGTACCGTGTGCGCATATAGTGAGTAAAAGCTCTTGCAACAGGCCGATATGAAATGACTATTCAAATATGGTTCAGCACTGCAAACAAAGTTGTACCGCCTGTTCCGTTTCATACATCCTGCACCAGGTATTGTACAGCCACGCAGGTTGGTTTTGGTGGCTTTTGGCGCCACAGTACATTATTATCACCCGATGTAACTGCCGGCTTCTTCAGCTCACAGGTTTTTATTTTTTCTATCAGCTGAATGTAAATGAGTTTGGCAGCTGCCCTGCTGCTATCATCATAATTATAATACACTTTATCCAATTGCTGTATCAGGTCATCCAGTTCTTTGTTCTTTACCAGTAAGGCAATCCTGCTGCATATTTCTTTAGGCATCCAGTAGTAGCCGTCTTCCCCGTTTGCAAGGGCTGCCTGTGTTTTTAAAAATGCCAGCATCATGGAGTCATTGATGCCGGCAGCAATATCCACCAATGCCATGTCAGGGTAACTGAGGGTATCAACGGCCATTAATACTTCAAAGAGTTTTTTCCGGTGTGTAGTTGTTATGTAACTGTCTTTGCAGGCCATTTCATCCTGGTTGTAGTACGACATAAAATCACTTTCGGGCCTTATCTCGTACAAGCCCTCCCAGCGGGTGGACTGCTGTTCTGCACATTTCATCAGCCAGTTGATCATGGCGGGGCCGCAAACATTCGCTTCTTTCTTTGTAATCATTTGCTGCATTTCAAGTATACGCTCTTTATAGGCCTGGTAGTCCTGCCGGGTTAAGCCATGTTTTACGCCGTATGATAATGCATGCACTGTATACCCGGGCGCTTTTTCTCTCCTGTCTAAAAATGCCAGCACGGTTTCATCATCATAAAATACTCCGGGTGCCGGGCATATCATACCACTGCAAAAAAATACCTGTATGGTATCTTGCTGCATATTACCCTGCAGTACTTCTGTAATAACAATACGTGCATAATCGCGGTTCCAGCTATCCTCATTTTTTTTGCTGGTTTTGGCCTGGCCGGTTTCAATAACCTTGCCCCAAACAATGTACTGGCTTTCTATTACCAGTTTGCGCAGGGGGCGTGGCGAAATGGGATAGGCAAATGAAATAGAAGCACAAATCAAAAGCGGGATCAGGAAAAAGATAGTTCTCATAACTGCAATTTTTTAATTAATGATGCGGTGGCAATGGATATACATAATTACAAAACATGGTTTTAAAGAAAACTTAAAATAAGGCCGCTTACCCGGCAGGCTCCGGGAGAAATACGAGTTGCCCCCTTGCTGATCCTTGTAAATACACATGCTTAACCCAAAAACCCCTTCCGAAGGGGTTTTAACCAGTCCGGAAGGGTTTACAACCCCTTGTGGAAGGGTATAAAAGATGTTCGGGAAGGGTTTACAACCCCTTGTGGAAGGGTATAAAAGGTGCTCGGGAAGGGTTTATAACCACTTCGGGAAGGGTATAAAAGGAGTTTGGAAGGGGTTTGATACCCGTTCCGAAGGGGTTATTACCCCCTGGCAAGGGGCTAACTACCCGTACAACAGTACCTGGCTGGTATTCCCATAATACAAGCAGGGTATTACAATAATCATTTGAATGTATTTCTTTAATACCAGCGGGGTATTGATAAGGTACCAGCCGGGTATATTTACAATACCAGGCGGGTATCACCGGAATAGCTGCCTGGTATTTGGAGAATTCCTGCCTGGCAGTTCATTAATACCAGGCTGGTACTTCAATAATACCAGCAAGCTATTTTTGAAGGGGGTAAAGGAATGGTAAGGAAACCTCCGCCCCGGTTCCTGTCCCCCTCGAACCGGAATCTTACCCCCAAAAAGTGATGCAAATTATTGAGGAATCAACTCATGAGTTTAATAAAAGAGTTAACACTAAGAGTTATGGCAAGCAATTAAATTGCGTCGGCATGGTTCGTGATGACACAAACCAAAGCCAGGAAAAACTGTAGCGGGAGTTACGTATATTTATGTGCTATCGGCAAGCCTAAATCATCCAGCGATTTTAAAATGAAAACGTTTTATTTATTTTTTTTGTTTCTCATTTTTTTTCAGTCTTCTAACTGTCAAATAACTTCAAAAGAGTTTAGGCTCTGTATTGATAATATTGGCTGCTCTGACTCTGTTTTAAGAATAAGCAAACAGCAACTATTGAAAGCAAGTAAAGTCAACGCCAATTTTTCATGGCTTACAATACGGGCACTAACTATATACATTGGGGGTGGTGATGTTACTGTTTTAAATGTGAAAGGTGATACAATAGATGAGAAATCAAAAAAAATATTTGAACGACTCGGTCCGGGTAATACAGTAATTATTGAAGTTGAGGGATATAATACAAGTAATCAAAGGATTCCTTGGGCATCTTTGGCCTTAATAATTCGAGAATAATATTTATTATCTCGATTCTCCGCCCCGTTTCCTGTCCCCACCAACCGGAATGTTACCCCAAAAAAGTAGTTGCAAATTATTGAGCAATCAACGCATAAGTTTAAGAAAAGAGTTAACACTAAAAGTTATGGTGAGCAGTTAAATGGTGTCGCCCTGGTTCGTGATGACACGAACCAGGGCGAAGTTTTACACTGATAATCAATTTAAAACTGTACCAGGAGTTGTGTATATTTGAGAGTTGTGCGTCATGCTACTGAACAGTCCACTAACTGAACCAATCAAAACTAATGGCAGAAAATATAGAGGAAGAACATTTAGATATTCCCTCCGGCACTCAATCGGAAAATTCTTCCGGGGAGATTACTCCTGCCAAAGACACAGAGACTATTACCCAAATTCAAGAAACTGAAAATATGGAAGTACACCACCATCCTCATGTAGGTAAAAAATCTTTCAAAGAATATTTACTGGAAGGATTAATGATTTTTTTAGCAGTAACAATGGGTTTTATTGCAGAGAATATAAGAGAACATTTTACCGATAGAGAAACTGAAAAACGAAACATAGAATTAATAGTTGCAAATTTAAAAAGTGATTTTTCTGCCCTTGATGAATCAATAAAGTTTAATACAAAAAAAGCGCTGCTTGTTGATAGTATATTACATTTTAGAAACAGTAATTTAACTGATAGTAATACCGTAAAAAAATTCTTTCCATTATTTGCAAATATTATGACCACGGCTTGGTTTAAGTCTAATAATTCGGGTTTTGAACAAATGAAAAGTTCCGGAACAATTAAACTTATAACGAAATCAAATGTGTTAGATAGTATTTATAAGTATGATGAACAAAATAACTCAATAGAGTATAATGGAGATATTGATGGAGGTCTTATCAGAGATAAAATTGAAGTTATCGCCGGTTCCTTTTTGGTATATGGAGAAGGCAAAACCGGAAAAGTTATTAGCGCTGAAGTAAAACCCGGAGTTTTAAACAGACTTTTCAATTACTATTATTATTTACATAAAAATCTAACCTCATTTTATATTCCGGAATTGCAAAACCAAAAACAAAAAGCAATTAACCTGATACAGCTTTTAGAAAAAGAATACAATTTAAAAGAGAATTAATTTTATTCTTTCGCCCTTGTTGGTATCCCTTACAAATCCGCAAGCAATCCCAAATGCAGTTGTTGGTCAATAAAAACAGCAAATGCCAGCAAACAAACACAAAAAATGTAAATGAGTACCCTTGTATTTACTCAACCTTACCCGGGATGTTTTATCTTAGTGAACCAATAACAGGATGTATTAACTAACGAAGTCAACTTTTTTTCAGCACGGGTAAGAAAATGATAAATGGCCTGGTATTGCCGCATCTTACACCCGTAAAAAATAACCTGGCAAATGGTATCAATGAATGCTTTCAGAAAACTGGCACTTTCCTTTCCGGAGGCGACAGAAGAACCTCACTTTGAAAAAACTTCTTTCAGGGTGAAAAAGAAGATTTTTGCCACCTATGATGATGCAACAAAAAGAGCTTGTATTAAATTATCAGAAGTTGACCAGGATGTTTTTTCATCTGCCGGCAAGGCAATTATTTTTCCTGTTGATAATACATGGGGCAAACAGGGATGGACAATAATTGAACTGAAGAAAGTGAACAAAGACCTGTTTACAGATGCATTAACAACTGCCTATTGTGAAGTAGCTCCAAAGAAACTTGCTGACCGGGTAAGGCCAGCGGGCAGCGAACGGTATTGACAATGTTGGAGTGCTTACTCATTACTAAGTTCATAATGACGCCGGCTTTAAATGTTGGCCAATAAGATCATCATCGGCTTCCGGAATATTAAAAGTAGCCAGGTTAAAAGAAGGAAGACCAGCAAAGGCCAGGATGAAAAATGATTCAATGCCGGGCTCCAAAAAAAATTACACCTTCACCGCCACACTATGCACCGCTGCGGCCATTTCTTTAATGAGTGCGGGATCTTTTTCAATGGCATTGCCTACCACAATTACATCGGCACCTGCCTTGCAGTTGAGGTATGCTTTTTCCGGCTCAATAATACCGCCACCAACAATAAGCGGCGCTTCAATTACTGATGCTACTTTGGCGATCATGTCTTCGCTGATGGCCCGGCGGGCACCGCTGCCGGCATCCATATAAATAAGTTTCATGCCCAGCATTTCGCCGGCCATGGCGGTACACATGGCAATCTCATTTTTATCGGCTGGCAAGGGAGATGCGTTGCTGATATAGGAAACCGTTGTGGGGGCACCGCCATCTACCACCATATAACCGGTAGATAGAATTTCGAGCCCGCTTTGCTTTACCAGCGGTGCACTAATTACGTGCTGGCCAATAAGCATATCGGCATTGCGGCCGCTGATGAGCGACAGGTATAAAAGCGCATCGGCATATTTGCTTACCTGGTTAGGGCTGCCCGGAAAAAGTATAACCGGAATATCGCAACTGCGTTTGATGAGCTGTACACATTCATCGAGGTAGTTAGAGATAACCAGGCTGCCACCCACCAAAAAATAATCAACCCGGGCAGCTACTGCCATATCAATAAGGGGCAGCAGGTTGCTATCGTTTACTTTGTCAGGATCGATGAGTACGGCAAATGATTTTTTTTGCTGCTGCTTACGCTCCACCAGTGAATGATAAATCCCTTTCGTCATCTGTTTCCGGTTGGTTTCATGCAAAAATGTATAAAAAATAGTTATTATCGAAAAATAAGACGCTTTAAAAACGCTATTGGCTGCAAATTCGTACTTTTTCTGCTTAATTTTGACTACATGGTAAATATTAGTGATGAGATAAAGTTTAAAACGGCCCGCAGCGGGGGAAAAGGGGGCCAGAATGTGAACAAGGTGGAAACCATGGTAGAGGGTTATTGGCATATCGGATCATCGCAGTTAATCAATGATGAACAAAAGAATTTAGTACAGGAGAAACTGGCCAACAAGATAAATGCCGAAGGATTTTTACTGGTAAAAAGCCAGGCCGGCCGCACCCAGCTGGGTAATAAGCAGGATGTGGTAACCAAAATGAATGAGCTGGTAAATAAAGCACTTATAAAACCCAAACCCCGTAAAGCTACCAAGCTGCCTAAAGCAGTTAAAGAAAAACGGCTGGAGGTAAAAAAGCGGGTAGGCACTTTAAAAGATTTCAGAAAAAAAATAGGCCGGGAGATCTGGTAAAGGAATGATTATGAAATGAGCCAATACAGCGCATGAAAAAAACTAAAATGTTTACAGGCGAATTCCATGTGGCAAACAACAATAAAAGTAGCACATGAAAAGTTTTTTTCTTTTGATTCCTTTTGCATGGCTATCCTTCTTTAATAAACAAAGCAGTCCAAAAATTACAGCCCCCCAAACTAGCGGTACCATAAAAATAACTTTTGTAAATACCGTTAAGGGAAAGCCGCTTGAGCTTAATACCGGGCAATACCTAAATTCTTTCGGTGAATTGTACAGCATATCCAAATTCAAATATTATATCAGCCAGGTTTCGTTGATGAGAGGCAAAGCTGTATTTTGGGAACCTGAAAATTTTCATTTGATAGATGAAAGCAATGCAGATGCTTTGCATTTTAGTTTTGCATTAGGTGCCGGCGAATATAACAGCCTGCAGTTTATGCTGGGGGTAGATAGTGTGCACAATGTGAGTGGCGCTCAAACCGGTGCGCTGGATCCGCTCAATGATATGTTCTGGACCTGGAACAGCGGCTATGTAATGGCTAAGCTAGAGGGGCATTCGCCGCAGGCAAATGTGGTGAACAACAAATTTGAATTTCATATTGGCGGTTTTGCGGGAGAAAATAATGTGCTGAAAAATATCACACTTCATTTTCCGGCAGGTAAATCATTGAACATACAGGAAGGCAAAACCAGCGAGATCATTATTGAAGCCGATATTGATGCCTGGTGGCAGCAACCCAATGATATTAAAATTGCAGCCCATCCTGTATGCAGTTCGCCCGGCCCGCTGGCTAAAAAAATTGCGGATAACTACAGCAAGATGTTTATTGTAAAGAACATTGTAAATAATTAAGCGTGAAAGCAAAGATCATTATATCGCTTTGTGTTTGCGCTTCGTTTGCTATACTACTCATTGGCGCTTCAGACAATGCCTCTGTAAAATTTGCTGATGGAAAATTACCCGACTATATTGAATTTAAAATTCCGCCTGGCTGGCCAAAACCACCCACTAATATTTTTGCAAAAAACAAACTAAGTGAACAGGGTTTTCAGCTGGGCAAAAAACTATTTTACGATACCCGGCTTAGTAAGGATGGCAGCCATATTTCCTGTGCCAACTGTCACCAGCAGTTTGCAGCTTTTGCTACCTATGATCACGATTTCAGTCATGGCCAGAACGACCAGCACACTACCCGCAATGCCCCTGCCCTGTTTAACCTGGCCTGGATGACCAGCTACCATTGGGATGGCGGTGTTAACCATATTGAAGTGCAGCCCCTGTCTCCTATTACATCGCCAACAGAGATGGCAGAAAGCCTGCAAAATGTATTGGTAAAACTGAGGAAGGATTCTGTTTACCCGGCCATGTTCAAAGCTGCTTTTGGCACCGATGAAATAAACAGCCAGCGTATGTTGAAAGCGTTGGCGCAATTTACCGGCTCCATTGTTTCGGCCAATTCAAAATATGATAAAGTAATGCGTGGCGAAGCCAGGTTCACTTATGGTGAAGAAAATGGTTATGCCATTTTTAAAACAAACTGCGCCGGCTGCCACCCCGAACCTTTATTTACCGATAATAGCATAAGAAATAACGGTCTTGCCATCAACGAATATTTAAAAGATTATGGCAGGATGAAGATAACCGGCAAGCCGGAAGACTCGCTGAAGTTTAAGGTACCCAGCCTGCGCAATGTAGCAGTTAGTTTCCCTTACATGCACGATGGCAGATTTTATTCGCTGGGTGCCGTAATTGACCATTACCGCAAAGGAATGATCAGCAGTCAGCCAACCCTGGATCCCTTGCTTACAAAGAAGATTGACATAAACGACCGGCAAAAAAATGAACTGATCTATTTTTTAAATACACTTACCGATACCAGCATAACAAAGAACCCCAGGTTTGCAAAATAAAAGGCAGGCGGCATAATTGCAGCACAGTATTTAAAAATTATAAAGGTAAATTTGCACCTAAACCAAAAGAATAATTGAGCGGCATTAAAAAATTAGCAGGACAAACCATGTGGTACGGTGTAAGTACCATTGCCGCCAGGTTTTTAAATTACCTGGTTACTCCTTATCTCACCAATGTTTTATTGAGTGAAGATTATGGAAAGATGAGCCTGGTATATTCGGTACTTCCCTTTTTAAATGTATTGTTCACCTACGGTTTGGAAACAGCTTTTTTCCGCTTCTCCAATAAAGAAGAGAACAAAGCCAGCATCTATAATACAACAGCTACTTCTATTATTATCAGTACCATTCTGCTGGGCGGGGTACTGCTGTTCTTTCACCAGCAGCTGGCAACATTTGCCGGCATTACCAATTACCCCGAGTTAATTAAACTAAGTATCATCATCATTATGATAGATACGCTGGCCGTAATACCTTTTGCCAAACTCCGTTATGATGGGCGGCCCCGTAAATATGCACTGGCAAAGGTTACGGGCATTATTGCCTACCTGTTCTTTACCTTTTTCTTTTTATCGGTTTGCTATGTAAAGGCAAAGGCCAATCCCGGATCTTTCTGGAACAGCATTGTTGACATAAACAAAAACCCGGTTTATTATATTGTACTGGCCAATCTTATACAGGCAATCATCACTTTATTGTTTTTGTATAAGGAAGTGTTTAGCATCCGGTTTAAAATTGATTTTAAACTATGGCGGCAGATCATGGTTTACTCTATGCCCATGATCATTGTGGGCATGGGCGGCGTTGTTAATGAAACGCTCGACAGGATCATGCTGAAATGGTGGGTACCCGGTGATGAAATTTTTAAGGAACAACAGGTTGCCATTTACAGCGCCTGCTACAAACTCTCTATTTTAATTACCTTATTCATCCAGGCCTTTCGCATGGGTGCCGAGCCATTCTTTTTTAAACAGGCCGGCAGCGAAAATCCGCAACGCACTTATGCAAGGGTGATGAAGTTCTTTGTGATCATCATCAGCATTATGTTTTTGGTGGTAGCGCTCTTCCTGCCTGTGTGGCGATATTTTATTGCTTCCAAACTATGGGATGGCCTGGTGGTGGTGCCTATTCTTTTGCTGGCCAATATGTTTTTGGGCATCTACTATAATTTATCCATCTGGTACAAACTGGGGCATAAAACGTCGCCCGGTGCATATATCACCATAGCAGGTGCTTTGTTAACCATTGCTATTAATTATCTTTTTGTTCCGCGGTTTGGTTATATCGCCAGCGCATGGGCTACATTTTTCTGTTATGGCACGATGATGGTAATGAGTTATGTATGGGGACAAAAAGTTTACCGCATACCATACGCCTGGAAAAAACTGGTGGCTTATATGGTGATTGCGGTGATCCTGTTCTTTATTCATAAAGCTGTTATAGCGCTTACTGCAAACCTGGTGATTCAGTTTGCTGCGGGAGCTGTTTTGCTATCGGCATTTGTGTGGTTTATTTCACAGGTAGAAAGAAAGGAGTTTGCAAAGCTGCCGGTAATTGGTAAGTATTTCAACAAATAAATTTTTGTGTATGAATAAAGCACAGTTTGGAATGGTTGGCCTGGGCACCATGGGCAGAAACCTGGTGCTGAATATTGCAGACCATGGTTTTGCTGTTTGCGGCTACGACCGTGATGTGGCGCAGCAACAACGCCTTATAGCTGAAGGAGCTGGCAAACCGGTTAGGGCTGTTGCCAGCATGCAGCAACTGGTAGATAGCCTGGAGAAACCCGCAAAGATCATGTTGCTGGTACCGGCCGGAAAAATTGTGGATGCAGTGCTTACAGAACTGGTACCACTTTTACAAAAAGATGATATTGTGATTGATGGCGGTAATTCGCATTTTACGGATACCGACAGAAGATACACACAACTGCAGCAAAGCGGCATTCATTTTATGGGCATGGGTGTAAGCGGCGGCGAAGAAGGCGCCCGCCTTGGCCCCAGCATGATGCCGGGCAGTAATGAACAGAGTTTTAATGCGGTTAAAAATATACTGGAGAGCATTGCGGCAAAAACAGAAGACGGGCCTTGTGTAACCTTCATTGGCGATGGTGCGGCCGGCCACTATACCAAAATGGTACACAATGGTATTGAATATGCCATGATGCAACTGATCAGTGAAGTGTACGGCCTGCTGAAAAACGTGGGTGGCTTATCCAATGATGCATTACAACAAATATTTGCAGAGTGGAACAAAACTGAGTTACAGGGTTTTTTAATAGAGATAACAGCGGATGTTTTTTTAAAGAAGGATGATAAAACAGATGCTTTACTGGTTGATATGATACTGGATAAAGCCAAACAAAAGGGTACTGGCATGTGGACCAGCCAGAGTGCTATGGACCTGAATGTGCCGATACCGGTTATAGATGCGGCTGTAAGCATGCGTTATCTTTCTGCTATGAAGGAAGAACGGATAGCTACAGCAGAAAAATACCAGTCTGCAGAAACTACCGTATTGGTTAACAAAGATCAATTGGTGATGGATTGTAAAGAAGCTTTGCAATTTGCCTTTACGCTGGCCTATGCACAGGGATTGCATTTATTACACGAGGCATCAGCAGCATATAACTACCATGTAAATATTGCAGAAGTTGCAAGAATATGGAAGGGAGGTTGTATCATCCGCTCTTCTTTATTGAACGAGATACGCAAGGCCTATGTTGCAGACAGCGCTCTTAAAAACATCATTCATTCGCCGGTATTTGTAGAATCATTGAAGCGTATGAGAGATGCTGCTGAGCAGCTTTGCAGTATGGGCATGAAGAACAAGATCCCTGTTGCGGCATTTGCGGCATCGCTGAATTATTTTGATGCTTATTGTACAGCAAAGCTGCCTGCCAATTTAATTCAGGCACAAAGAGATTTTTTTGGTGCACATACCTACGAACGTACGGATGCACCCGGCAGCTTTCATACAGATTGGAAATAAATGATCATCATGCAAAAAAACAAAACAACTCCGCAATCCATCATCATCTTTGGTGCCGGCGGCGATCTTTGCTGGCGCAAGCTGATACCGGCTTTATACAATCTTTACCTGACAGATAACCTGCCGGAAAAATTTTTTATTACTGCCATCGATCACGGGAAAACTACTGCAGAGGCTTATAACAAACGCCTGCTGGAAGGTATCAATACATTCAGCCGCTCGGGCAAGGCCGATAAAAAAGCCTGGGCATCATTCAGCAGCCATATTCATTACCTGCAGGGAGATTTTACCAATGCAGAGTTGTACATATCTCTTGCTGCATTATTAAAAGAGCAGGATAATAAAATGGGGCAGCGAATGAACCGCCTGTTTTATTTTTCCGTATCGCCCCGCTTTATTGAAACAATTGCCGAAGAGTTGTATAAAAATAAAATTGCTGTTCAAAAAGATGCAGACCGCATCATTATAGAAAAACCTTTCGGCAGCAGTTTGCAAACAGCTAAAAAACTGAACGGATTTTTGTTGAAGCGTTTTGCAGAAAAACAGTTGTACCGTATTGATCATTACCTGGGCAAGGAAACTGTTCAAAACATGATGGCTTTTCGCTTTGCCAATTATATATTTGAACCGTTGTGGAATAAAACTTTTATTGATCATGTACAGATAACAGTGGCCGAAACAGTGGCTGTGGGTGCCCGGGCAAACTATTACGAACAGGCCGGAGCCATCAGGGATATGATACAAAACCATTTATTACAGCTGCTTTGTGTGGTAAGTATGGAAGCTCCTAAAAAACTGGATGCTGCGGAAATAAGAAATAAAAAACTGGCTGTACTAAAAGCCATCAGGCCCTTTACAAAAACAACAGCAACAAAAAATATAGTTCGGGCGCAATACACAAAGGGAACCGTAAAAGACGTAAAACAGGTTGCATACCGTGAAGAAGAAAATGTAGCCGCAGGTTCTGTTACCGAAACCTATTTTGCCGGTAAGTTCTTTATTGATAACCAGCGCTGGCAGGGCGTTCCGTTTTACCTGCGCACGGGCAAGTGTTTATCCAAACAAAGCTCGGTGATCGCTATTCAATTTAAAAACACACCGCATAAGATCTTTAAGGAAGACTGTAACCCCAACAGGCTTATCATTTCTATACAGCCCGATAACGAGATAAGTCTTTGGTTTGAGAGTAAGGTGCCGGGACTGGAAATGAAATTGAAGAATGTAGAAATGGATTTTACCTACCGGGAAAGTTATACCGAGCAATTACCCGAAGCCTATGAAGCTTTATTGCTGGATGCCATGGATGGAGACCCATCACTATTCATGCGTAACGACCAGGTGGAAACAGCCTGGAAGATAGTAATGCCTATCATTAACAACTGGCAAAAACAAAAAAAGGCAGATCTGAAATTTTATGCAGCAGGCACAGAAGGTCCTAAAGCGGCAGATGAACTGTTAAAAAAAGATGGCAGAAAATGGTATCTGTAAATTAAAAAAAATGCTTCATTACAATTCATACGAATCACTTAGCATAGCTGCAGCACATTTCTTTACAGTGGCCTGCCAGCGCAGCGTTGCTGCGCATGATCAGTTTACAGTGGCATTAAGCGGGGGCAATACACCCAAAAGGCTGTATGAATTACTGGCAACACCAGAATTCGGCAGCAATATCAACTGGAAAAAAGTATTTGTTTTTTTTAGTGATGAAAGATATGTACCGCATACAGATGCTGAAAGCAATTTTAATATGGCTTCAAAAGCTTTGCTCCAACATATTCCCATCCCCAAAAAAAATATTTTCGCCATACCGGTTTCTTCCACGCCGGCAAAAGATGCACTTGCCTATGAAGCTGCTGTGAAACAAATTACCGGTAATGCAAAATTTGCTTTTGACCTGGTATTGCTGGGCATGGGTGCCGATGGGCATACCGCTTCGCTGTTTCCCGGAAACGAAATTTTACAGGAGAAGAGACGAGTGGTAAAAGAGGTTTTTGTGAAAGAGAAAAATATGTACCGTATCAGCTTTACATTGCCTTTGCTAAACCGGGCAAAACAAATTCTGTTGCTGGTTTCCGGAGATGGGAAAAAAGAAATACTCAAAAAGGTATTTGCTAAACGTAAGACTACAAAACCTTTTCCGGTACAATTATTAAAAGGAGATATCACCTGGATGGTAAGCCAGGCATCTGCTTAATCATCATCATCCTTTGCATTTGTTTTTAGAAATGCAGCCCTTTTAGGTGCTGGCATTACCGCATCAATACCCTTCACCGCTTTCCATATCACATTGCTGAATTCCATATCCGGTATGCGGTCTTCTTTTGTAAGATCGAAATTGGCCGATTGCTGCGCCAGCTCATTCCAGGCGAGGTTCTTATCGTTCAGATCGACATTTGACGGTAACGCTTTAAAGGAAGTATAATCTGCTGTTGAGGTAAAGCTTCTCCACAAGGGTGTGGCACCGGCATCGTACTGGCTCATGGGTGCAATGCCCAATATCAGTTCTATTGTATGTAACATGCCGCTGGTGGTGTAGGGGGTATGATCAACGAAGTTTCTTTTTACATAGGGCCCGGCAACATACGCAGTACTTCTGTGGGCATCCACATGGTCGGGTCCGTTCTGTGCATCATCTTCTAAAATAAAAACTACGCTTTCTTTCCAAACAGGACTGTTGCTCAGGTGTTCTAAAAACATACCCACTGCCAGGTCATTATCGGCTGCAAAAGCAAAGGGTGTGGGTTTTCCTTTTGATAAACCGGCTGTATGGTCATTGGGGAAACGCAGCGACATAAATGATGGCAATGCTTTCGCAGCAACCAATGAGTCAAATTCCTGCGCCCATTGATAATAGCGTGTAGTATCTGCAACTTTCAGATCCCATCCAATAAAATAAGGACAGAAATGATCTTCCAGCACCGCTAAATTTGCCTTGCTACCTTCGGTGAATTCTCCATAAGTTCTGTAACTAACCCCGGCTTTTTTGCAGGCACCCCAGATGAAATCTCCTTTGTTATTGGCAATTTTCCTGTTTCCTTCCGCATCATAGCCGCCGCCACGGCCGCCATAGCTGGTAACCCAGTTCTTTTCCAGGTAATCGGTTGCGTAAGCACCCATACTCCAGTTATGCCCGTCGGCACTTACTTCTCCATCTACATAAAAATTATCAAGCAGTACAAAATCTTTCACCAGTTTATGCTGATTGGGTGTTATTCTTTCTCCAAAAAGAACCAGGCTTGTATCTCCGTTGCCTTCCTTCACATCGCCCAGCACCTGGTCGTAGGTTCGGTTTTCTTTAACAATATAAAACACGTGTTTTATGGGTGAAGGATCTCCGAGCTTTGCCGGTATAGGGTTTCCGGCTTCAATCATGCTCATAGTTTCCTTTTCCTTACTGTACGGTGTGTTTTTATAAACCTGTTGAGCATAGATAGCCAGTTGCTTTTCGGATGGCATATCAATAATGCTCATGCTGCCTTTAAATAACCCTGCGATGTATTGCACTTCCTTTTCTTTTTCGCCGCTCTGGTAATTTACTTTTTGTTTTTTCTTTGTGGGATTGGGGCCTTCGGGATTTGCAAATGAACTGAAGCCCTTGCCATTGGTTACCCATATTTTTTTACCAACTACCTTCACGCAGGTTGGATACCAGCCCACGGGTATAAAGCCTTTGGATGTGCTGAAGCCCGGATTATTTACATCAAAAACAGCCAGGCAATTATTATCAGCATTAGCAATAAACAGTGTCTTATTATCTTCACTTAATGCCAGGCCATTACTGGTACTGCCCGGAGGTGCATCGGGAAATAAAGATGCCGTAAGGGTTTCAACTACCTTTCTTTCTTTTACATTAATTACCGAAACGGAATTATCGTTGGCATTGGCTACAAATAAAAACTTGTTGTTTTTGGTAATGCAGATATCGTTGGGATTATCGCCCACAGGAATCTGCGTATCAATTTTACGCTCGGTTGTATTGAAGACGATCAACTGATCACAACCCCAGCAACTGATATAGAGTTCTTTTTTATCGGAGGATAATAAACAGGTGTATGCTTCTCCTTCTAATTTAACCTGCTGCACTATGTTTTTTGTAAGCAGGTCAATTATGTACAAAGAATTATTATCTTTTGTTACCACATACAGCAAATGCCTGGCATCGTCTATATCAATACCAGCCGGAGAAATTTTGTTTGGCCATTTTTTTCCAAGCTTAATACTGTCATTTAATACCAGCTTATTGTTTTCAATAGCGTATTGCAGTATCCAGTTATCATTTCCGCCTCCTGCAAATAAATATTTTTCATCGCTGCTGAATTTTAATCCCAGCCAGCTTTTAGCTATTTCAATGCTATCGAGTATCAACTCTTTTTTTACATCGATGAGTTGAATGCTCTGTTTGCTCTGTCCGTTATTGGTAACTGCTATCCATTTTTTTGAGCTGCTAACCGCCATATTCAAAGGCAGATCGCCCAATGGTAAACTTCTGCCGGCAGGCGAAAGCGACCAGCCATTGGGAAGTGTTACTGTTTTTTGTGCGGCTGCATGCATTACAAAATATGAAAGCAGGGAAATGAAAATAATCCGTCTGGACATTGTGTTGATTTTAAGTATCAAAGTTAACTAAAGGAATGCTGAGACCAATACACACAATCATTAATAAAGATATCTTACTGTTAAGTTTTACAGGATTACTAAGTTGCTAGTATTTCCTGTACAGGTCATAAATAATTTTCCTGTCGGCATCGGTAAGTACAGTAGTAGAATCGTTTTGTACAAAATGTAGTTTAAAGGCCCTGATGGCTGCAACTGCATCCCTGGTATCGTACCCGATAATGCGCAGGCCCTGCATGGCATCAAAGTTTTCGGGCAGTTTAACATTAGCCGTATCATACCAATAACCAAAGCCATTTGCCGCCAGTTGCTGCCAGGGAAAATATTTATTGGGATCTACTTTTCTTTTGGGCGCAATATCGGCATGGCCTATAAAATTAGCCGTGGGTATATTGTTATCCTTCTTAAGTTTCTTCAACACGTCCAGTAAACTCTTTATCTGTGCTTCGCTGAAAGGTTCAAAACCATTATTATCCAGTTCAATGCCAATGCTAACGCTATTCACATCTGTAACATTGCCCCATTTGCTGTTGCCCGCATGCCAGGCACGCAGGTTATCGTTCAGCATATGATTGATGGTGCCATCTTTACAAATAACATAGTGGGCACTTACCTGTGTACGGGGTAATGTAAATGTTCTAAGCGTAGTATCGCAGGCTGTTTGCGCAGTATGATGTATAATAACAAAATTTGGCTTGCGCATTCCGAAGTTGGTAGTACCTACCCATTGGCCGGCCATCATAGCGCTGTCAATACCGGCAGGTTGCTTTTTCAATTCCGCTGCAAAATTCTTTGCCTGCTGTTTGTATATTTTATTGCTATCTGCATATTTACCGGTGCTGCAGCTATTTCCCAGCAAAACGATCAGCATTATTAAAAACAGAGAATACTTCATAATTGTGTTTACATGGAAAGTTACAGCAAAACTGATTATTGTTTTCTTCAAAATAAAAAAGCTGTCATATTAAGACAGCTTTTTTGATAAGACCAGGTGCGATATTCTATAATGTTGCCATATCAATTACAAAGCGATAACGCACATCACCCTTCAGCATTCTTTCATAGGCTTCATTAATATCTTTCATGGCAATTAATTCTATATCGCTTACAATATTATGTTCTGCACAATAGTCAAGCATTTCTTGTGTTTCCGGGATACCGCCGATCAAAGAACCGGCAATACTCTTTCTTCCAAAAATAAGATTGAAAGCGGGTACCTGCGCCGGTGATGGCGGTGCACCTACACAAACCATTACGCCATTGGTTTTCAGTAAACCAAGGTAAAAATTGTAATCATGATCGGCAGATACCGTGTCTAAAATAAAATCAAAGCTACCTGCTACTTTTTTTACCTGTTCAGCGTCGCTGGTAAGTACAAAATGATGTGCACCCAACCTGGCAGCATCTTTTTCTTTAGATGCGGTGTGGCTAAGCATGGTAACATCTGCACCCATAGATACGGCCAGCTTAACACCCATGTGGCCAAGTCCGCCCAGGCCAAGTACAGCAACTTTATGTCCTTTACCAATCTTCCAGTGGCGCAAAGGAGAATAGGTTGTAATACCGGCGCAAAGCAAAGGAGCAACTGCATCAAGCGGTAATTTATCTGATACACTCAGTACAAAATCTTCGTGCACTACAATGGATTTGCTATAACCGCCATAGGTATTGCCACTGCCATCTTTTTCCTGGCCGTTGTAAGTACCTACCATGCCGTTACTGCAAAATTGTTCCAGTCCATCCTTACAATTATCACATTCGCGGCAGCTATCTACCAGGCAACCTACACCAACTTTGTCGCCTTCTTTATATTTTTTAACATGGCTGCCAACTGCTGTAACTATACCTACAATTTCGTGGCCGGGCACGCAGGGATAAACCGTGCCGTGCCATTCATTTCGTGCTGTGTGTAAGTCGCTATGACAAACACCGCAGTATTTAATTTCAATTTGCACATCATGTGGTTTGGGATCTCTCCGGTTGATGGTCCATGGTGCAAGTGGGGTTGTTGCAGCCTGTGCCGCATAAGATTTTACAGAAGCCATATAAATTATGTTGTTTTTAAGAAGTTAAAGTTGGCCAATTTACGAATAAGTAACGGCTTAAAAGATAATTTGAAAATTAAGTTTGTATTACTACTTACTTGTAACAGCATAGGGCAATGAATGTTCAGCATTGATGTAACATAATTTTCTCCTTTGTATCTTTATATTGCTTTGTTGAAGATCGCTTCAATCTTATTACCTTTCCATTAAACTGATTGTATGAAAAAATACCTGCTATTTATCTTTTTACTGGCAACCACACTTACTGTATGTGCACAACAGAAACCTGCCTATATTTTATACAATTCAGAGGGAAAAAAAGTTTCATACAAAAAAATGATAAAGCAACTGGCGCAAAAAGATATTGTGTTATTTGGCGAGTTTCATAACAATGCCATTGCACATTGGCTGGAGTTATCGGTGGCCAAAGACCTGAGCGAAAAACGAAACCTGACCTTTGGTGCCGAAATGTTTGAAGCCGACAACCAGGACGCACTGAATAACTACCTGGCCGGAAAAATAAGCGCCAAGGGACTTGATTCAACAGCCAGATTGTGGAGCAATTACAAAACCGATTATGCCCCCATTGTGAATTTTGCCAAAGAAAAAAATGCACCATTCATTGCTACCAATATTCCCCGCCGCTATGCCTCGCTGGTTTCAAAAAAAGGGTTTGAGGCGCTGGACAGCTTATCTGCACTGGAAAAAACCTGGATGGCTCCCTTACCTATGGACTATGATGCAAACCTGCCGGGCTACGTAAAAATGCTGGAAATGATGGGCGGGCACGGTGGAGCCAATATGCCTAAGGCACAGGCAAGCAAAGATGCCACCATGGCCTATTTTATATTGCAGAACTTTAAGCCGGGCAACCTGTTCATACATTATAATGGTTCTTTTCATTCAGATAACTACGACGGCATTAACTGGTACTTAAAAAGAAAGCAGCCAGACCTGAAATATGCAACCATTACCACCGTATCTCAAAAAAATATCAAAGAATTACTGGCTGAAAACAAAGGCAAGGCAGATTATATCATTTGCGTGGACGAGGACATGACAAATACCTATTGATAAGCCCCGGAAAATTCTTTTGCCTTTTTAAAATATTGAATCTCCACATTCGTCTTCTTTAATATTAGAAAGACGAAGCAATGACATTAGCCATAGAAATGACGGCCGAGCGTAATAAAAATATTACCAATACGATTAAGTCGATAAGCAAGCGTTTGTTTGGATTTATCAGGCAACGTGTTGCCAGCACAGAAGATGCCGAAGACATTCTGCAGGAGGTTTTTTACCAGTTTGCAGGCAATACTGAACCAATAGAGCAGGCAACCGGATGGCTGTACAAGGTTGCCCGCAATAAAATAACCGATAATTACCGCAAACATAAATTACCATTAGCAGATGATATTTTTATGGATGCATCCGGAGAAGATGACAGCTTTAACTGGAAGGAAATGTTGCTGCCATCGGATGCAACACCCGAAACAGAATACCTGCGTAATATTTTTTGGGAAGAGTTAAAAACCGCACTGGATGAATTGCCGGCCAACCAACGGGATGTATTTATACTGAATGAGATTGAGGGGGTTCCCTTTAAAGATATAGCCGAACAAACAGGTGAAAGTGTGGCCACACTTATCAGCCGGAAACGCTATGCTGTACTGCATTTGCGAAACCGACTCTCGGTATTGAAAGACGAGTTATTAAATTATTGATTGTTGCCGCTGAGGCACAGAAACACTAAAAAAAATTATTAAAATATGTTACAAAAGCAAGTAAGCGCATTAATATGGAAAATAAAAATTCTGCGCTTTCGTGCCTCTGTGGCAATAAAAAAACAAACAACATGAAAAAGTTTTGGATAAAAAAAGGATTGATGATACTGGTATTTGGTTGCATTGCCATACTGGGATTTGGACTGCTGGTAATGAGTTTGTGGAATGCTATTTTACCAGCCGTACTGGGTGTAAAAGCAATCACATTTATACAGGCACTGGGCATTTTACTGCTTAGCAAGATCTTATTCGGAGGTTTTGGTGGTGGGCGCCACCGGGGTGGCTGGCGCAACAAAGGCAAATGGATGGAAATGAAAGACAAATTTGCCGGCATGACACCTGAAGAAAGAGAGAAATTTAAAGCCGAATGGAAGAACAAATGCGGCCACCAATGGGGCAGACGGCCCATGCAAAACGATACTGCCACGGATGTGGCAGCCGAATAAGGCACCAGACCAATCATTTCTGAACCAACCTCCTGATATGCAGATCTTAGTTTTTAAAACCAATCTTACAAACAGCAGGCATGTAAAAAAAGTAGAGCCTTCTTTAAACCTGCATCCCTATATCAGGGAGTGGAATGTTGACCTGCACGATTGTGATAAGATATTGCGGGTTGTTACAGAAAACATTCCGCCTGCCGAAGTAGAAAATATTGTTTTTACTGCCGGTTATTTCTGCGAAGAGTTAAAATAAATTTTACAGAAAGACGAAACAGGTTTTCATATATCTTTGTTTTTTAAACCAAAAACACACACATGAAAACTTTATTTACACTCCTGGCCCTTTCCCTGGTAACAACAGCAACTTTTGCACAAAGCGGCGATTATGATGAATTAATGCGAAAATCACGCAAGGCAAGAACCACCAGTACTATTATGGTTGCCAGCGGACCAGTGATAGCAGCAGGTGGCGTTGGTACCTTAATTTATGGCCTGCTAGCAAACGACCTGGATGAAAGCAGCCCTATTTACGATAATTCAGGAAACTTTTTAGGCTACAACAAAAAAAGCTATACTACTGAAATAGTTGCCGGAGCAGCAGGTACCGCAGTGGGTATAGCCCTTGCTTTAACCAGTATTCATTTTTCCAATAAAGCAAGTGACCTGAAGCGTGAAGCCAGGCGGGCTAAATTGAAAACTTCTTCTGAGAATATTTCAATACCGGGTTTGCAAAACGGATTTGCCAATAACAGAACAAGGCAGTTTAAAGTATCACTGGTTATTCCTTTGGGTAGTTAATAAAAAATGATTAGTAAAAGACCGGAGCAATTGTTCCGGTCTTTTAGTTTACGAAAAAAATCAGATAACCTAAATCATAGAAGTGAAACCTCTGGATATAATTGAAAGGGAGGATGGAAGAAAACTTATCCATTTTTCTAAAGAAACCTTAGTATCTATAAAGAATTATCTAAAAAAAGATTCTGAAGGGAGAACCATTATCTCCCTGAACAATTTTGCGTCCGGCAATTTTAACTCCAAATTTCGTGAAGCTCATTTGGATTACTTGATCGGATTGGAAATAGTGAACTTAATGATTTTTAGTTCATACAAAAATATTGATGGTTTGTATACGCTAAAGGAATTGAAAGAATTGGACGCAGGAGGTTTAGACCAGGCTTTAAATTTTGAGTATTTTGAAAAGCTGGAAAAACTGGAATATTATTATAAACCTAAAACCCAACACTTATTCGATAGACCTCTGTTAAGTAATTTGAGGCTAAATAAGTACCACACTGCTCATTTGCATTTAGAAGAAATGGCATCACTTAAAAATTTAAAAGAGCTATTTATTGCATTTACAAATATCAAATCACTCAAAGGCTTACAAAATTTAAAAAAATTAACCTCATTAACATTAGCATATGCCCCCAACCTGGTTATTAAGCAAACAGAAAATTTTAAAAGCCTTAAAAATGTAGAAGAGCTTAGGATAGTAAAATGTAAGAATGTAACTATGGATTTTGTAAAAGTATTTCCCAATTTAAAAAAACTGAGAATTGAAAACTGGGGGAAAATGGACACAATAAAGCCAATACTTGATAATTTACCTAAACTGGAATATCTCTTTATTGGCAGTGGCTCTGTTATTAATGAAATTGATAACAGATACTTTGCCAACTATAAAAGCATTAAAAAATTCTTCTTTGAGCAAAGAAGATACCATATGCTAAAATTAAATGATTTAGGCAAGTGGCCATGATCTGAACCTGGAGCATTCGTTACATATTCCTTCTGTACTGCCCACCTACCGAATACAATGCATTGGTAATTTGTCCCAGCGAACAATACTTAACCGTTTCCATCAGTTCTTCAAACAGGTTTTCGTTGTTGACTGCAGCTTGTTGTAAACGCTTTAGCATATCAGCACTTTTGGCTTCGTGGCGTTTGTGAAAAGCCTGCAGGGTTTTTATCTGGAATTCTTTTTCCTCGGTAGTAGAGCGAATTACTTCTGTTGGTAAAATCGTCGGGCTTCCTTTTTTATTCAGGAAAGTATTTACACCAACAATGGGATATTCTCCTGTATGTTTTAAAGTTTCGTAGTACAAACTCTCTTCCTGAATTTTGTTGCGCTGGTACATGCGTTCCATGGCGCCTAGTACGCCGCCTCTTTCTGTCAGTCGCTGAAACTCAGCCATCACAGCCTCTTCCACAATATCTGTCAGCTCTTCAATTAAAAATGCGCCCTGGTTGGGGTTTTCATTTTTAGCAGTACCCAGCTCCCGGTTAATGATAAGCTGAATAGCCATGGCCCTGCGAACACTTTCTTCTGTTGGCGTAGTAATGGCTTCATCATAGGCATTGGTGTGTAGGGAATTGCAGTTATCATAAATGGCGTACAATGCCTGCAAGGTTGTGCGGATATCGTTAAAATCAATTTCCTGGGCATGCAAGCTGCGCCCGGATGTTTGAATATGATATTTCAATTTTTGAGAGCGGCTGTTGGCCTTGTATTTATTCTTCATGGCCTTGGCCCAGATACGACGGGCAACACGGCCGATCACACTGTACTCCGGATCCATACCATTGCTGAAAAAGAAAGAAAGATTGGGCGCAAAATCATCAATGTTCATTCCGCGGCTCAGGTAATATTCTACATAGGTAAATCCATTTGCCAGCGTAAAGGCAAGCTGGGTAATAGGATTGGCACCAGCTTCTGCAATATGATAACCGCTGATGCTTACACTGTAAAAATTCTGAACTGCATTCTTAATAAAATATTCCTGCACATCTCCCATTAGTTTTAATGCAAACTCGGTTGAGAAGATGCAGGTATTTTGTGCCTGGTCTTCTTTTAAAATATCGGCCTGTACAGTACCACGTACGGTTGATAATGCTTTTGCTTTTATTTGGGCATACACTTCAGCCGGTAAAACATCCTGCCCGCTTAAACCCAGTAACCGCAGTCCCAGCCCGTTATTTCCTTCCGGCAAAGCACCGGCCAGTTCTCCTTTTGCAGGAACAATTTCCTTACCATCTACACCCACGTATTTAGGAAGCGAGTCAATATTATATAATGCCTCTATCCTTTTATTTACCGCATCCTTCAGATTATTATCCAGTATATATTTTTCACATTGCTGATCAATGGCGGCATTCATAAAAAAAGCCAGCAGCATAGGTGCAGGCCCATTAATGGTCATGCTTACAGAAGTTTTTGGATCGCAAAGATCAAAGCCGCTGTATAGTTTTTTGGCATCGTCAACTGTTGCAATGCTTACACCGCTGTTACCAACTTTTCCATAAATATCAGGGCGGTAACCCGGATCTTCGCCATACAAAGTAACACTGTCAAATGCAGTACTGAGTCGCTTTGCAGGCTGACCCACACTAACATAGTGAAAACGCCTGTTCGTTCTTTCGGGCCCGCCCTCACCGGCAAACATACGTGTAGGATCTTCCCCTTCACGCTTTAGCGGAAACACACCTGCGGTGAATGGAAATTCGCCTGGTACATTTTCCTGCAGCTGCCACTTTAAAATATCTCCCCAATCTTTGTATTTAGGTAAGATGACTTTTGAAAGTACCGTACCTGATAAACTTTTGTACGTTAGCGGCTGCTTGATTATTTTATCTCTTACTTTAAATTCGTAAAATTCTTTTTTGTAGCGTTCCAGCACTTCAGGCCATTGCTGAATCAGTTTTTTGCATTCGGGATGCAGTTGTTCTTCTAAAGAATTTTTTATTTTAGTCAATTCCTGTTTCGCTGCCGCCGACAGGTCTAAAGCCGCTGCCAGTGTGCCATCCAGCTGGTATAGTTTTGATGCAACAGTAGCCTGCTCAATAACCCAGTTATCGTAGCCGGAAATAGTTTCAGCGATCTCGGCCAGGTATCTTACACGCTTTGGAGGAATAATAGTTGACTGGCTGAATGTATCTTTTGTATGTGCATGATGGGTGATCTCTCCCGAGAATTTTACGCCACATTTTGCAGCTATTTTCTCCATCAGCCTTTCAAAGAGTTCATTTACGCCTGCATCATTGAATTGTGCTGCTATGGTTCCAATAATGGGTAACTCATCATCTTTTGCATCCCACAATGAATGGTTGCGCTTGTATTGTTTACGTACATCGTGCAGTGCATCCAGTGCTCCAGCTTTATCAAATTTATTTACGCAAACCACATCGGCATAATCAAGCATATTTATTTTTTCCAGCTGGCTTGCTGCGCCATATTCGGGTGTCATTACGTACATGCTTACATCTACATAATCTAAAATGCTGGCATCGCTTTGTCCCACACCAGCACTTTCTAAAATTACAAAATCGTAATTGGCGGCTTTGCAGATGTCAATCGCTTCCTGAACATATTCACTTAATGCCTTGTCGCTTTCACGGGTGGCCAGGCTGCGCATGTATGCACGGGGAGAAGAAATAGAATTCATCCTGATACGGTCGCCGAGTAAGGCTCCGCCTGTTTTCTTCTTGGATGGGTCAACTGAAATTACGGCAATGGTTTTATCTGCATAACTATTCAAAAACCGACGAACAATTTCATCTGTAACAGAAGATTTTCCTGCGCCACCGGTGCCTGTAATACCTAAAACAGGAATGGGCTTATTCGTTGTTCGTTGCACGTTGTCCGTGGTCTGCACACCGTTTTCTGCATTCGTTATCTGCCTGGCAATTTTTCTTACGTCATTCACTTCACCCAATGTCATGGCGGTTTTGTAATCGCCGTTACCATTCAGGCCAAAGTCACAAGTTTTAACCACATCTTCAATCATGCCTTCAAGTCCAAGGTGCCTGCCGTCATCCGGACTGTAAATTCTTGTTATTCCATAATTATGCAGTTCTTCAATTTCAGAGGGAAGAATGGTTCCACCCCCACCGCCAAATATTTTTATATGGCCGCATCCGTTTTCCTCCAGCAGGTCTTTCATGTATTTAAAGAACTCTACATGGCCGCCCTGGTAGCTGGTAATGGCAATACCCTGCACATCTTCCTCAATGGCGCATTCCACAATTTCGGCTACGCTGCGGTTATGGCCCAGGTGAATGATCTCGGCGCCCTTGCTTTGCATAATGCGGCGCATGATGTTGATGGCAGCATCGTGCCCATCGAATAAGGCAGCAGCCGTAACAATTCTAACTTTATTCTGAAGTGTAAATGACATAGTAGTTCAGTAATTAATTTTTAGCGTAGCCAAAGGCACGCAGCATACAATCGGGTTGTAAAATTACTGATTAAAGATTGGAAAAAATAATAACTGAATCAGGTGGTTTATTCGGTTTTTTTAGCAAATAATTGCCCTATATCAAGCCAGGTGCCTACAGAAAAGTTGAACTTACGATAGTCCCGGTATTCCCGGGCCATTAAAAAAGATAATCCTCCCTGTACCTCAAACCTTAACCCTGGCAGGCCTTTAAACCCAAAACTGCTTACACTGGCAGGCTCAAAGAACCATTTGGCTCGTCCGCTTAAGTTATCCAGGTAATAATCACTTAGCTGACTGGCGGTATAATTGGTTTTTATTTTACTATAATTAATGCCGCTGAACCTTAGGGAAACCGAAGTGGTAAAACTTCCTTTGCTTTTAAAAAGAATGGCCGGTTGCAGGTAAATTTTTGTAATGTTTGCCTGGTGGAAATAACTACCGGTTTTATCAACATCTGTAAAACTAAACTGGCCTATACCAGCCCCGGCAAACACCTGGAAGAAGGTATTTTTTTTATCGTTGACCGGAAGATAATATCCCAGTCCCAGTTCGGTAAGGTTTCTTTTGTATTTTAGGGTTATGCTGTCCGGGCCTCCTTCTGTTTTTTCCCAGCGATAGGCATGGCCAGCCTGTATGGCGAAATGATCTGTAACGGCCACAGCACCGTGCAGGTCGTAGCCCCTGCTTCGGTTATCTACTTTTGCACCATCCCTGGTTTCGTCTCCAACAGCATTGGTGGAGTACGCAGCACCAATTTTACTATCGCCCTTTTTTGTTAAAACCGGTACATTGTGTGCTGCCGGGCTATAAATATGCCTGGGCGTATCGCAGGATGCGGCCATTAAAATTGTACAGATCAAAAACAGGCAGGGGAACAGATAATTCTTCATTTTGTATTTTTTGGAGTACAAAGTTATAGATTTCTGCAGGCTTCAAACCGCTGCTTTTACTTGCTATAAAAAAGTTCACCCGCAGTATCAGTGCAGGCGAACTTTTTAACATAACAATCACTCTTTAAAAGCTTTTATTTAAGTGTGCGCAGGTAATTTACTACTGCCCACAGATCATTGGCTTCCGGAATTTTTGTTTTGAATGAGGGCATATCTTTTCTGCCGGTTTTTGTTTTATAAAACAAAGATCCGTCAGTTTGTGCCTGGAATGTGGCTTTGGTAAAATCGCCGCATTCTGTATCCAGCTGGCTTGCTTTGGGCCCATCTCCCTTTCCTTTGGTACCATGACATGATTTGCAATGTGTGGCATAGAGGGCTTTGCCGGTATTCACTGAGGCTGCATCACCTTTAAGGGGATTCACTTTGTTCTTATCTGCATCAGGAACTTTCCATTCTGCCTGATATGTGCTTTTAGGAACAAAGGCAACCAGTGCTACCAGGAATAAGCCTGTGAATAGTACCGAAATTTTCTTTTTCATGTTTTCTTTTTTTTGTTTGATAAATAATTAGAGTTGTTAGTTAAAAATTTAGTTGCACCTTGTTTTTAGTAAAGCTGTTTTTTAAACCCCATTAACAATAATTGAAACGGGGGCTGCCGTCATTAACTGCTGAGATGCTCTACCAGTGGCGAATCTGGTGCAGGTTCTTCTTTTCTTAACCTGAACAGCTGAAAAATAATAACCAGGTAGTGACCCCATACGGTACTAACCAGTATAATAAAAGTTATCATCATCCAGTAAGGCGGATGTGCACTCCATAAAGCCCTTGGCAATTCATTCAGTTTATCCGAAACAGGAATTCCCCATTTTTGTACTACGGCACTTTCCAGGTTACCATAGGTTTCATTTTCATCCAGTTTTGCCATCAGCATAATATCGCCTCTGGCATCGCCGGGTAAATTATTAGGCACTTCCACAGAGGCCTCGCCATTTTCATCGGTAGTGCCTTCACCAATCTTTAATGGTTTAAATGAGCGGTGAACAAAAATTCCTACCACTGTTTCCGGCACGGGAATTTCTTTTCCGCTTGCTATATCGATCAGCTTTACACTCACTGAAAGTGCAGAATCGGCTTTTACCGGTGTAATTTCCAGGCGGGCTCTTTTTATACTTGCTTCTGCATCTGCAGGATCCATGTGTTTATTACCTGCAAATACTGCTTTAAAATTAAGTTTACCTTCTTTATCAGGTACCAGGGAGTCGGCTTTGATATTAAATACTGCTTTTCCAAATCCATCAGTTATAACAAAACCTAAAGGTTTTTCAATATCATCAACAACCTGTACAAAGCTTATTTTCAATTGCCTTAGTTTAATAACCGTTCCCTTTAATTTGGCTGTGAGAGCAGCTTTCAGATCAATACTATTATCGCCTTTCTGCACAGTCAAAAAATTCAACGCAGGAGATATCAGTGATGATTCCTCAGCAGCAGCTGCCGGCTCTTCTTTTTTGGTACTGTCGGCCTGTGCATTTGAAAGGCCCGGCAACAATGTAAATATGAATGCGCATGCTATAAAAAATTGCCTGGCAACTTTTCTGCATTTTTTTATTTCAGTTAATTGTTTCATTTGTTTCTTTTTATTGATTTTGTTCATCCCTGCAACGGGAGTGGTATCAACTTTTGCTATAGCTCATTTCATATATTTTTTAAGCTGGTACAACTTCTGCTTTGTGTTCAACTGCGTGTTCGTTACCTGCAACAGCTGCTTTTGCTTTTTCACCTTCACCAAATTCTGATATAGGTATAATGGTTATGAACTTTGACAACAGGGTGAAGAACAGGAAGAATGTAGCAATACCGGCCAATGTAAGGGCCCACTCAACCCAGGTTGCATGGTATTTTACATATTCCATTCTTGTATCCTGCATAGGTAATAAAGGAGACTCAAGTGTGGGAACAATGATGAGGTATCTTTTTACCCAAAGCGCAATCACCATAAAAAATGATGCCAGTGCTATCCAGTTTGGTTTACGGGTTTTTGGAAAAGCCACAATAAATATGGGTATGATTATACCTGCTACATTAGAGAACAAGAACCACCAGCCGTACTTTGCCGGGTTAAATAATTTTTCAATTACCTCGCTGGCCCATTTTTCGGAAGTGAACCAGTCTGTAAGGTATTCGGAAAAGGTAAAGTAGCCATAACCTGCGCCCAGTGCCATCATAATATAACCCAGGTACACAAAGTGCTTATCAGTAAGCATGCTGTTGAGCTTATACATTCTTCTGTAAACCCACATGGCAACAATCAATACACCGGTACCTGAGTAAATAGCCGCCACTACAAAATAAGGCCCGAAAATAGTACTGTGCCAGCCCGGCCTCAGCGTCATACCAAAGATCCAGGAAAGCACCGAGTGTACAATAATGGCCAGCGGAACGATCATGATGGCCATAAGATTGGTTGATATCCTGATATGTCTTTTTTGTCCGTGCGTTCCGCGGTAACCAATGGCTAATATCTTATACATCTTCTGCTGCCATTTAGGAATATTCAATTTGGCATCGCGATAAATGGCAAAGTCTTTTATTAGCGCCAGGTACAGAAATATCACACTTCCTGTAAAATAAGTACCAATGGCAAATACATCCCAGGTAATGGGCGATTGCAGGCGTGGATACAGGAAAAGATGATGCAGCCTGTCTAACCGGCCAACGCATAATAAAATATAAATCGGGCCAATAATGGTAGATATAACCGTTATCATTTCTGCAATGCGGATGATGGGTTTACGCCACTCTACTTTTAAAATATGCAGTATGCCTGAGATCACAGCCCCTGCATAACTGATGCCAATAAAGAAAATAAAGTTGGCTATATACAAACCCCAAACCACATTATCTCTCATGCCCGTTACCGAGTGGCCTTTGGCAATTTGCAGGTACAGGGCATACCAGCCTAATAAAATCCACAACAGAAAAAATATGGTCCATCCCCAGGTTTTTTTTCCGAATTTTTCAATTACCGGCCGCTGTTTATCAAAAAGCTCCTGTTGAAATTTATTGAGTTCCATAAAGATTAGTATTCATGATTAATCAAATTGTTTTGGTTTCTTAAGGCATCAGGATTTTTCTTCCATAACATCCTTAAATCTTGCTTTCAATTTATCGGGAAGGTTTTCATAACCTCTTTCTACAGGGAACTGCCTGTCTTTTGGTGGCAAGTAGTACACCCTTGGTTTAGTTCCCAGTTCTTCCTGGTAACGGTATGCAGCCCTGTCTTTTATTAACTGGCTAAAGCTTAGTGTTTCATCGCCGTTAGATACCGTGTCTTCATTTTCATCGCCAAAATAAAATACGCCATTGGGGCAAGCTTCCACGCAAGGTGGTAGCAGGCCTTCCCTGGCCCTGTCGGGACAGAAATCGCATTTTTCTACTGTGCCCACTTTTGCCGGCACACCGGTTTCGGCAGAATAAGGCAGGTCTTTAATATCCAATGGTATCACGGGTTCGTTCCAGTTAAATACACGGGTTGAGTAAGGGCAGGCTGCCATACAGAACTTGCAGCCAATACATCTTTCATTGTCTATTAATACCAATCCGTCATCTCTTTTAAAAGTGGCATCAACGGGGCAAACTTTTACGCAGGGTGGATTATCGCAGTGAAAACACTGTTTTGGAAACCAGTAAGGAGCTGCCTTATCACTATCCTTCATCAGTTTAACAGTAAGCCATTCGGTCTCTTCGGGCCGGTAGTGCCATTTCTGGCAGGCGGCTACACATTTACGTGCATTCTTACAGCGGGAAAGATCGACCACCATTACAAATTTTTTACCTGCCAGCCCCAGTCTTTGTTCGTGCTGGGAAAGTACAGCCATGTTTTCGTGGTGATTGAGGTAGGCTGAATCGATCTCTACTATTTCTCCTTCGGGAGAAAGTAGTTTAACCTTTTCAACTGCAGGCTTTTTTGAAGAGCAGGAGCAGGCCAAAGTGCCACAGGCTGTTGTAGCCACTGTGGCAATGGCAATATTCTTAATAAAATCCCGCCTGCTGTTATCGTTGTTTATTTCTTGTTCTTTCATTTTTTCAGTTGTTTTGAATAGTTCAACTATTGTTTTCTTTTGAAGGATTTTGCATCCAGTCGTAAATCTCTTTGTTGGAAGATGGTTGCTTTTTGGATGCAGCATCCAGCACCGTTTTACTGATCTCCACCAGCTTCCCATCGGCGGTGAGCATTTTAACCATACCAGGGCTGGCCAGTTTTTTTTCTCCTGTAAACAGTGATAAAAACCACCGTCTTGATTTTTCTTCAGGTTTTCTATTGTCTTCCATGAATTTTTAGTTTTTACTGGTAAAAAAAGTGAGTGCAAAGTATCTATCCTTTGTTCGGTAAGCGATGACAACAGTCAAAACCAAAAGTGATTAAAATCATAACGGGCTCAATCTATTGTCATAAAACTGTCAGGCGGGCTACAATACTTTTGAAATCTGAAATGAAAGAGGAATCATTTAAGAAAAGAATCAACATTCAACAAGTAAATTAATTTTTTATGAAAAAAATATCATTAATCAAAGCAACAACGCTGTTCCTGCTTGTGATGCTTGTATCCGCATCTGTTATTCAGTGTAAAAAGGAAGGGGATATCATTAAAGGGCTCGACAGGTCATATAATAATGCAGCAGACTCTACTGTTTATGCTTCGTTTTACGAGAGCAACACCATTACACCTTCTGATAATGTAGCAGATGTAAACGATGTTATCAAGTTCAGGGGTGTACAAACCATTTTGCACGAATACTGTGCCACATCAAACTGCCATGGCGGACCAATCAGTCCTAAATTTGATACTTATGCCGATATTATGAAGTTTGTTACTGCCGGCAGCCCCGAGTCAAGCAGGATCTGGGAGTACCTTACTACCAATGATTTTAACAAGGCTATGCCTCCTGTAAACTCAAACCACGAAATGACAGTTACTGATAAAACCATCATCTATAACTGGATAAAAAATGGCGCTAAAGAAAGGCCCAACCTCAGCGATTTCAGGCCTGCGGCCATCGCATTAATCACCAGTGGTTGCGGATCGGCCAACTGCCATAACCAGGCCACTGCTACAGGTGGCTGGGCAAGAGCAGGTTTTATACCCGGATTAACTTCAGCCGATACTACCACATACACTTATATCAATCCTGCAACCGGTGCTGCTACTATCTATTGCCAGCTTTCTAATGCAACTTTGCGCAACCAGGTATGGACAGCGTATAAAGACAGCGTGAAAAAATTCTATGCTGATACCCTTGCCAATGCAAGCTTCAGACCATGGAAAACCTTTGCTACACCACGTTCGGCTTTAAGCACCAGGGGACCATTAAATACCTATGATGATATACTGATGGATATTATGTATCCAAAAAGTGCCAGAAGTAATTCAACTGTGCAGTATACCAACCCAACCACTTTAGTAACCTACTACGTAAAAGGCAATTACCTGAATGTAACCAGTTCAGTTGTTTCAAGGATAGACTCTACGCTTTTACTTGCCAATCCATACACAGGGGTTTTTGCTACAGCACACCAGGGTGATATGGCTTATGGTGATGGTGGATTAAAATCGCACGAGGTTGCTCTTATTAAAGCCTGGTATTTTGCCGATCCCAATATTCCATCTGTATGGAAATACGGAAACAGCAATACAGGTATTTATAAATACAGAAAAACCGGCACTATCATAAAACAATAACAATAACAATCAATCTAAAATCTTAGATATATGAAAAAGGTAATAATAACAATGGCTGTGATGACCTCGATGCTCGTTTATCTGTTGTCATCCTGCTATAAAAATAAAGAAGACATTACAGCATTGCCAACAACTTCCTTCAGGGCTGATGTTGTACCCATCCTCGTTTCAGGTGGTTGCGGCTGTCATAACAATGGTGTTTCTACAAGGGTGTTGCCCTTCTCACATGCAGATACCATTTTTTACGATGCTATACTGGCCAGGGCCTTTGTACTTGATACCATGGCCAGGTTCGATAAACATCCTGGTGGCGGCGTAATTTTCTTTACAGACAACCAGAAAAACATCATTACCAGCTGGGTAAAACAAGGTGCTAAAGATGATGGTGGCGGTTGTACTGTTTCAGGTACTATCACCTACACTGCAAAAATTTTACCGCTTTATACCACTACCTGTAAAGCATCAACCTGCCATGGCGGCCTTGCCATCAATCTCGATTACAGCAAAATGGTTGCTAAAAAAGATGTACTAAGTGCTATGATGGCCAGCAGTGGTGCCAGCGGACACCCGGGCCCCGTATTAAGCCTGAGCAGCTGTACTGTAAAGCTTATACAGGAATGGATTGCACAGGGACAACCGCAGTAAAGTTCAGTGAACAGTAAAACAAAGAATACAATTTATTAAAAAATAAATCAGACATTATGAAAAAGATATTATCGCTCACTGTACTTCTGCTTGCGTTGTTCATCAACACAATGGCACAGGACTCTGCTGTGGCAGAAGTAAAACAGGCGCCAAAACAAAAATTTACCAGGGCCGTTTTTAATTCAACCAAGATCATCAATTTTCAAAGTACCGAAATAGTAGCACCTGGTGTGTTGCAGTTCATGATCTCTCACCATTTCAGCAATATCTGGAACAAAGGTGGCGGCAAACAAAATATTGCCCAGTTCTTTGGCCTTAATTCAGGCGTTGCCCATACTTATTTGTCTTTTGATTATTCTCCTTTAAAATGGATGAATGTGGGAGTTGCCATGGCTGGTAGTTCCAGGTACGAAGGTTGGGCCAAGTTTAAAATACTTCGCCAGCAAAGCGGTAAAAAGAACATACCGGTTACTGTTGGATGGTACTCTATGATGAATGTAAATACAGCCGAAGACCCTGACAATGAATTTACCGGAAACAAGTTTTCATTCATGAACCAGTTACTAATCTCCCGTAAGTTCAATGATAAGTTCTCACTTGAACTGTTGCCAACCTGGATACACTTTAACGTAGTGCCTTATGGTATCAACAACAGTAATGAAGTATTTTCTTTAGGCATTGCCGGAAAGTATAAAGTGAAAGGCAACATGAACGTTACTTTAGAATATGCCCGCCAGTTTAATATGTATGAAAACCTGATAACCAAAAACGGCGCTATCATCAATTACCATCCCGACCTGCTTGCGTTGGGTATCGAGATGAATACCGGCGGTCACCTCTTCCAGTTTTATATTGGCAGCACAACTGATGCTTCTGCCATTGACCAGCTGGCAAGAAATAACAGCAGCATTAAAGATGGCAATATTGCTATTGGCTTTACCATCAACAGAGGCATGAATGTTAAAAAAAATAAGTAGTAAAATTCTATGAACCTTCAAAAGCCGTTCGCCGAAAGTGAGCGGCTTTTTTATATTGGTACTATTTCATCCTGAAAGTTAATGCTGCAAAGTCTTCTACGCTTAAAGCCTCGGCTCGTTTTAAGAATATATCATCCTGCAGTTCTTCGGCAGTAAACAAACTTTTAACAGCATTACGCATGGTTTTGCGGCGTTGGTTAAAAGCTGTTTTTACCAGTACCCAAAATGCACGGTCGCTTTTATAGTTCAGGGCGGTTGTTTTTCTTTTCATGCGTATTACACCACTTTGTACTTTTGGTGGCGGATCAAAACATTCATTGCTTACATCAAACAAATATTCTATCTCGTAATAAGCCTGCATCAATACACTCAGCACACCATATACTTTGCTGCCTTCTTTAGATGCAGCTCTTTCTGCCACTTCTTTCTGAAACATCCCTATAATACAGGGCACATCATCTTTCCATTCAAGTATTTTAAACAATATCTGAGTGGATATATTGTATGGAAAATTACCGATGACTGTAAAGGGCTCATCAAAAGGCTTATCCATATCCAGAAAACTCTGGTGAATTAATTTGTCAGCAAGCGCCGGATATTTTCCCGAGAGGTAAACCACTTTTTCTTCATCCAGTTCCACGGCCTTAAAGTTAATATTGGCCAGGTTCATCAAGTGTTTGGTTAATGCACCCGCTCCCGGGCCAACTTCCAGCAAATTAGAAAATGGGCCTTCGTTTAAAACGCTGATGATTCTCTCAATTACCAGTTCATCTTTTAAAAAGTGCTGCCCCAGGGATTTTTTATGTGTGTACATACAAGCAAAAGTAGCGTAATACCCATTTATTTTTACAGTTAATTCCACTGTTACAGGCTTGTGTATGAAAAGAGCCAACAGAAAACACAGTGCCTGGTAAGAAACCGGCCCCTTCTGTTTGAAGGGGCCGGTTTCTTAAATGAATAATTGTTTTTGAGGTGATTGTATTATTTGATCAATACCAGTTTTTGACTAACCACTTCATTGTTTACATACACCTGTATCACATACATTCCGCTGCTGTATCTGTCCAGGCCGGTTAGCTGAATGGTATTGCTTCCTTTTGCTACTTTCTGATCCTTCAGCAGCACCATCTTACCATTATCATCAATCAGCCTGATGGTTACAATGGATTCTTTTTCTGCAAAGAACGAAATGAATACATTGTCCTTAGCAGGGTTAGGCATAATGGTTAAGCCTGTTTTATTTACCTGCTTGCGTATCACCAGGATATTGCTGTACTGTATTTCGCCGGCCTTGCCAACCACTTTGATACGGTAGTAGATCACATCGCTGTTTACATTGCTTATATCATCTGTAAAGGCAAGATCTTCTGCTGTATTTAACCGGATGTTTTTGGTAACCGTTCCTGTTTTATAATAGGTGCTGTTGTTTATACTTCGTTCCACTTCAAAATGATCAACTTCTTTATCAGCAATTACTTTCCAGTTTAACAATACTTTTTGCGATTGCAATACTCCGGTAAGGTTTAAGAACTTAACAGGCAATACATATCCCGAAAAGCGCCAGTCCCTGTCTGTTTGATAAGACCAGGTTCTTTGTACGGTACATCTTGAGCCTGGTGTTGGATCACCAGTGAATGAGCCGCTGGCACCCATACGGTACGAAGTTCCTTTGATATTGGTTACAGAAGTTAATGAATCAAACCTGTTATCAAGTCCGTCTCCGTCTGTATCCAATCCTGTAAGTGTTACATTATCATCCGGTGCGCCATTCAGGTTAAAATCGTTTCCTTCTACCCGGTCGCTTAAGCCATCTGCATCACTATCAGAGTCTCTGTAATCGGGTATGCCATCACCATCGTGATCGTACACCAGTATGCCAGAGCCACCAAACGCTGCAGGAAGATTATCATAAGGCAGTGCCAGTCCATCACCATCAGCATCGGTTAATAAAGGCAGCTTGTAACCTGCTGTTGTTTGTCCCTCAATATTATCCGGAATACCATCATCATCTGCATCAATATCCAGGTAATCTGGTTTTCCATCGGCATCTGTACTTCTTAAATTTAAACTTACCAATGCAGAAACCGAGGTTGACCATCCATTGGCGGCAATGGTACCATCTACTTTTCCATCAAAGTTTGCATCGGGCAGGCCAGCTTCAATTACATCCACAATTCCATCGCCATCGCTATCCATGTCATAAGCATTCGGACGCAGATCCCTGTCCATGTTTTTATTGGGCCAGCTATCTGCCCTGCCATCATTATTGCCATCTGTACCAGTTATTATCAATGCGCCTGCGTTGATGTAACTGTCGTGCAGACCATCACCGTTCACATCAGTAAATCCATCAACCTTTCCGTTGTTGTTCGTATCTGGTGCACCTGCTTCCACAATATCCGGTATACCATCGTTATCGCTATCCAGGTCAAGGAAGTTAGGAATACCATCTCCATCCAGATCTATAGATCCCAATCCTACACTTGAATTGTTGGCCCCGGTATTATTGGCATCAACATTCTGCGATAATCCGTCTCCGTCAGTATCTGTAAAGTTGTCTATCTTTCCGTTACCGTCTGCATCCACACCATAAGCTTCTACCACATCAGGTATTCCATCGTTATCGCTATCCAGGTCAAGCATATTGATCACACCGTCAAGGTCTGTATCAAACCTGTCGTCAATTCCATCTGAGTTTGAATCTACCCTTCCAGGGAAGTCGATGTCGAGGTAATTCGGCGTACCGTCGTTATCCGAATCGCCATCTGCCTCAAAATTATCATTGATAAAATCATTATTATAATCTACATAGCCGGCATAGCCTGTGTTATAGCCATTTGCAGCCGCAGCAGCAAAATTGTTCTCCATATAGTCGGGTATACCATCTTTATCTTTATCAATATCGCAACTGATAAATATGGTTACTGATTGTGCTGTAGTTGTATTACAGAAACCTTCGGCCCTTACATAATAAGTGGTAGTTACCAAAGGCGTAACTGTTAGAGTATCACCAGAGCCTATCAGGGTTCCGCCCGGGCTTCCGGTGTACCATTTCCAACTGGCGGTTGTTCCCAGGGAACCACCAGTGCGGAATATTTTTGCAGATATGCCCGGACAAATATTATTCTTGTTTTTACCAGCCGATGTTGCAGCAACTGATAATTGACTTACTGTTATCGTTTTTGTTACACCAGCCGTGTTAACAGCACAAGGCGCTATACCATTTTCAATACGAACCCAGTAAGTGGTGGTAACTGTTGGCGATACGGTAAGTGTTGAGCTTGTTGCCCCAACAATTGGATTAGTACCCACCACAGCACCGGTACCCCATTGGTAATTTGCTCCCGTTCCCAACACACCGCCACTGGCAGTTAATGTTGTGGATGCCCCGTTACAAATATCCGGACCAGTAGCACTTGTGGGTGCTGTTGATGCAAGGTTTACTGTGATGGTAAATATCTTTGACGGGCCGGGACAACCAGCAGCTGTAGGTGTAACTGTAATCGTTCCTGATATAGGTGTTGAACCTGCATTGGTAGCAGTAAACGATGGTACGTTACCAGAACCACTGGCAGCTAAACCTATTGCGGTGTTACTGTTTGTCCAGGTATAGGTTGTTCCTGCCACTGCGCTGCTAAAGCTTATTGCAGAGCTTACTGAACCTTTGCATAATGGAACATCAGCTGGCTGTGTTACATCAGGCGTTGGTTTTACCGTTATGGTAAAGACTTGCGGTGTACCAGTACAGGTTGCTCCGGCATTGGTGTATGATGGAGTAACTGTAATAGTCGCTGTTATGGCAGTTGTACCAGCATTGGTGACTGTAAAGCTTGGTATGTTGCCACTGCCGCTAGCACCTAAGCCAATAGCTGTATTGCTGTTCGACCAGCTGTACGTTGTTCCTGCTACTGCTCCGCTAAATGCTACCGCGCTGGTAGATGAACCCGGGCATAATGCCTGGTTGGATGGGGCATTTACAGTTGGTGTTGGATTTACAGTAATGGTAAAGTTTTGTGGCGTACCGCTGCAGGTTGCTCCGGCATTGGTATATGATGGAGTAACCGTGATGGTTGCTGTTATTGGTGTGGTACCAGCATTCGTTGCCGTAAAGCTTGGTATGTTGCCAGATCCGCTGGCGCCTAAGCCAATAGCAGTATTGCTGTTCGACCAGCTGTAAGCTGTACCTGCTACTGCGCCACTAAAGCTTACTAAGCTGCTCGAAGCACCGGAACATAATGTTTGTGCCGATGGTGTATTTACAGTCGGTGTTGGATTTACAGTTATGGTAAAGTTTTGTGGCGTACCGCTACAGGTTGCTCCCGCATTGGTATATGATGGAGTAACCGTGATGGTTGCTGTTATTGGTGTGGTACCAGCATTGGTTGCAGTGAAACTCGGTATGTTGCCAGATCCGCTTGCGCCTAAGCCAATAGCTGTATTGTTGTTCGACCAGCTGTAAGCTGTACCTGCTACTGCTCCGCTAAATGCTACCGCACTCGTAGATGAACCCGGGCATAATGCCTGGTTGGATGGGGCGTTTACAGTTGGTGTTGGATTTACAGTAATGGTAAAGTTTTGTGGCGTACCGCTGCAGGTTGCTCCGGCATTGGTGTATGATGGAGTAACCGTGATGGTTGCTGTTATTGGTGTTGTACCAGCGTTTGTTGCAGTGAAACTCGGTATGTTGCCAGATCCGCTTGCGCCTAAGCCAATAGCTGTATTATTGTTCGACCAGCTGTAAGCTGTACCTGCTACTGCGCCACTAAATGCTACCGCACTCGTAGATGAACCTGGGCATAATGCCTGGTTGGATGGGGCGTTTACAGTTGGGGTTGGATTTACAGTAATGGTAAAGTTTTGTGGCGTACCGCTACAGGTTGCTCCCGCATTGGTATATGATGGAGTAACCGTGATGGTTGCTGTTATTGGTGTGGTACCAGCATTGGTTGCAGTGAAACTCGGTATGTTGCCAGATCCGCTTGCGCCTAAGCCAATAGCTGTATTACTGTTCGACCAGCTGTAAACTGTACCTGCTACTGCGCCACTAAATGCTACCGCACTCGTAGATGAACCCGGGCATAATGCCTGGTTAGATGGGGCATTTACAGTTGGTGTTGGATTTACGGTAATGGTAAAGTTTTTTGGCGTACCGGTACAAGTAACTCCGGCATTGGTATATGATGGAGTAACCGTGATGGTACCTGTTATCGGCGTGGTACCAGCATTGGTTGCAGTGAAACTCGGTATGTTGCCAGATCCGCTGGCACCTAAGCCAATAGCTGTATTGCTGTTCGACCAGCTGTAAGCAGTACCTGGTACTGCTCCGCTAAATGCTACCGCACTCGTAGATGAACCCGGACATAGTGCCTGGCTTGATGGTTGTACTACGTCGGGTACCGGATTTACAGTAACAATTCTTGTAACGCCTGCCGTTGAATCAGCACAAGGGGCGGATGTATTTTTTATTTTTACCCAGTAGGTTGTGGTGGTGGTTGGAGATACAGTTAATGTTGAACTGGTTGCTCCGCCAATAGGATTGGCGCCCGGTGTGCTGCCAATACCCCACTGGTAATTAGCTCCGCTACCCAATACACCACCAGCGGCTGTTAAAGTTGTTGAACTGCCATTACATACGTTCGGCCCGGTAATGCTTGTAGGCGCTGTTGACGGCTGGTTTACAGTTACCGTAACCGTTACACCCCCGGTAACTGCCTGGCAGGGCGAACTGGTGTTTTCAATCCTTACCCAATACGTAGTGGTGCTGGTTGGGGATACATTAAGAGTTGAACTGGTTGCTCCTCCAATAGGACTGGTGCCCACAACAGAGCCTGTACCCCATTGATAGTTTGCTCCTGTACCCAGCACACCTCCATTAGCTGTTAATGTTACCGCACTTCCATTACATATTGTAGGGGCAGACGCTGTAATACTGGCTGGTGCAGTTGATGGTTTTCGTCCCGATAATAGCACACCAGAAGAGATTGCCTGACACATAGCCACGGCTATGCTACCCTGTGGCGCTACAATAACGCGGTAGTATTTTCCTGTATCAGAAGCTAAAGCAGGATATATGAGGTAGGTGGATGAAGTTGCGCCCAGAATATTTGCCCATGGACCTCCGGGAGCCGATGCCACCTGCCATTGATAATCTTTGGTGCCGGGTATTGCAGAAGGATCAGTAAGGCTGCTCACAAATCGAACGCTATCTCCCAGGCAAACAGGCGAATTACTGGCTGTTGCCACCGGCAACGGATCGCATGTGCCATAAACTATATCGTCGATCACAAAATCGTTTCCGCAACCACCAGGTGCAGCATTAACCAGTTCCAAAATAAGATTGGTGGCACCCGGGGGCATTGTCCACCGGTAGCCATACTGTGTCCATCCGTTAGATGTTATATTGGTTGTTGTATCTGCTACAGATACAAGCCCTGATACAAGATCCCTGAACTGTACTTTGAATTTTGGATATCTGAAACCACCCAGTGCTGTACAGGAAGCCAGGTAAGATGCACTGTAAGGAAAAGCTGCCCAAAAAGAAAAAGAATATTGTCTTCCGGCGCAGGCTGTTGGTAAAGTATCTCTGAATATGATCCTGGTTGGTGCATCAGCATTTACCAGCAACATTCTTCCATTGGCACCACCGGTGTGATCAGCCATTGATATAAAGTCGGTTGTATTTGCATTATTGGGATTGGTAACAATAGCAAAATTATTTTTTGCAATTGGTGCTACTGTTGTACCGGTATAAGTACTACCAGTGGTATTGGGCGATGTTGGCATAGTAGCCAGCAAACCCGATCCTGCGATTACACCCGATCCAAAATTTTCGGAGTATAATACTGAACTCAATGTTCCGCAAGGACTGTTGATTGGATCTACTGCTATAACAAATGGTGTTGGCACCCCTTCATCTACATCATCTGGTTTATCATTTTGGTTAAGATCGGGCACAGATCCATTGGTTGAAGAGTCTCTTAATGCAACATTCTTGTATCCGTTTGCAAAACCCACGGCACTGTTATAATATACCACACCATCCAATACACTTGAAATTCTGCAGTTAATTCTTACAGTAAAACTGCTGCTGTCAACAGGATAATTAGGCAGGTTTTGCCCCGTTGTTGCAAGCAACCGGGCATCTGTAGTACCGTTATAGCCGGGGTTTAATGCTATACCCGGCGGAGGTGGAACAGTAAGCATGGTAGTACTTACGTTTGATACATTTAACAGGCCATTGATCTTACTCAAGCTATCATACACCTGAAGGTTGGTTAGTCCTGTAGTACCATAATTTTTTATCACTACATCATATACAACATTATACTGTCCGGCCGTACCTGTGCTGGTTACTGAAACCACTCTTTTTGCAAGACCCAGGCCCGAAGAAATCTGGGACATATCACTGGAGGCCACACCTTTTGATGCGGCATAGGTATAATTCACATAGTTTGTATCACCTGTTACGGGGTCAATCCTCCTGTAAATACAACCGGTAGAAAACGCCGAGATCAGATCTCCGTTTCCGTAGGACAGGCCCACAAGGTTAGTTGCTCCCGTTGGCTTTCGTATAGTATCTATATAGGTTGATGAAATATGATGGCTGGCACCCCCATAACTTCCGTAGTCGGGTGTATATAATTTATTATCAAATACATAATACATCTGCCCGTTTGGCATCAGTGTAATATCGCCGCTGGATACATTGTAAATTGTATCGCCAATACCACCAGCTCCGGGTATCAGATCAAGTGTATCAGGTATTGGATCTATTACTTTGGTAACAAAATCAATTTTACGCATTCTTGATTTATAAGGAGACGTGCTGCTGAATTCAAGCTGCCAGGCATTGCCGCTATTATCAAATGTAATACCGCCAATATCAAAAGTAAAGCTGCACAGTGTATCCAGCAAAATACCCACAGCAGGTGTGGTAAACGAAGCAGTTGAAAAAGTAGTATCGGGGTTCCAGCGCCAAACGTAGGTTTTTAATGTGGCAGATACGTTAGAAGAATAATCTGTCCATAAATAATACAGTTTTCCATCTTTCGGATTAAAAGAAACACTGGCTGCACTTGTTGTAAAACGGTCTCTGTTATTTCCACTGTTATAAGTACTGGCACCAACCCTTAATCTTGGAAAATAGGCGGGTCTTAAAGTATTTCTCGACAAATTAGGAGAAACATAATCGAAAAAATAAACAGAGTCATTATTATATATTCTTTCCCCGCTTGGAAACCTGTAAACCTGAACCCCTACAGTTCCGCAGTTATTTCTACCAATACTAAAAGGCATTGCGTAAGTAGCGGGCTGCGCCATTACATCTGCACCTAAACAGCATAATAATGAAATGAACAGTAAATATTTTTTCATAGGACCGCTTATTTTATCATCCTGATAATACTTTCATATTAAAAGGATGACGCATGTAAAATATTGAATTTTTCTATATGTAGAGATATAGATTACCTGATAACGACAGAATGCCAGTTTTATTGTAGAACAACCATTATGGCCGTATAGAAAAATTCTTATAGGCAAGTTTGAATGGTCTACATGAATGTAAAACAATATTTCTATTACTTATTTCGTTAACAGGTACCAATAGCCTTCAACGGCAAAACCTATTAATATGAAAAACCTTTACATTCTTTTATTATCTATATGTTTTTATACCATTTGCCCGGCGCAGCTTACAGTAAATGGGTTTGCAAATAACCCCACTGTATGTTCCGGAAGTTCAACACTAATTACTGCAACTGCTTCTCCGGTTGGTTATTCCGTATCAACCATACCAACCAATTTGTTAGGCAGCCTTTATATCAATGTACTTGCGGATGCGGTAAGCAGTTTATTTGAACCAAGAAGTGCCGGTATCAATTATGACGATTGCAGATGGGATGGTATAAGTATTCCCTTCAGCTTTACTTACTATGGTAGCCCGGTGAGTTCTGTAAATATCAGTTCAAACGGTTGGATAACATTTAGTGCTACCAGCGCTACCACCGGTTTTGGATTTGCTTTACCTGCTGCAGGTCAGCCAAATAATGCCGTTCATGGGGTTACGGCCAATTTAACCCTGGCTGCCGCTGGCGTGTTGGAATACTATGTTGATGGATCGGCACCAAACAGGAGATTTGTAGTAAGATACGAGAATGTGCCTTTTGCAAGCGGAGGAGGAACTGTAACTTTTGAAATTCATTTACTTGAAACCAGCAATATCATTGAAATTCATACAGAATCCTGTACTAATACAACATTAGGAAAAGCACAGGGCGTTGAAAATGCGGCAGGAACAGTAGCAACAACACCTGCCGGAAGAAACAATGCAACAAACTGGACTGCAACCGGGTACACAAACAGCTATCGTTTTACCCCTGATGTAATTAATTACACCTGGTCGCCATCTGCCACACTTAGCAGCAGCACCGGATCGTCAGTTACGGCAACACCAACCATTACAACTACCTATACCATCAATGCAGTTAATGCCACAAACAGTGCAACAGGCAGCACTACCGTTACTGTTACGGTAGATGCCGGTTCCTTCACTTTGGCAGGAACACCTGGCGGTGCGTCTGTTTGCCAGAATATAAGTGTAGGTGCCGGTGCTACTAATTATCGTGACGTCAGCAATTGCAATATGATTACACAGGTTACTCCTGCGGGAGTTTCTCCTGTGAGCAATACAATAAATGCATGTACAAAAGTTGATGTAAATGCCAGCAAAAGAGGAACATCTGATCTGTATCTTTCACGTAAATATGATATTGAACCGGTTGTAAATCCGGCAACATCCACAGCCAATGTTAAATTATTTTTCCTGCAAAGTGAGTTTGATAATTTTAATGCCCGGGCTACAGACAGCGGCCATAAAGCCCTGCCAACCGGGCCTGCCGATGCAACAGGGATAAGCAATTTAGTATTACGCCAGTTTCATGGAACAGGTACAAATCCCACCAACTATACAGGATTTCATGTTGACTTTACAACAGCTACGCCTGGCTTTTCTGTAGTATGGAATGCAACCCGTAGCTGGTGGGAAGTTACTGTACCAGTGAATGGCTTCTCGGGATTTTATATTACCAGCGCAAAAACTGCTCCGCTAAATATTAACCTCAGTTATTTTAAAGGAACACAAAACGGCAATAAACACCTGTTAAGCTGGAAGGTAAACTGCACATCTGACGAAGCTAAATTTGAGCTGCAAAGAAGCAGCGACGGAGCCAGCTTTACGCCTATCAATGCATTTACCGCCAGCAAAGTAAGATGCGCCAGCGCATTTGATTATACAGATGAAAACCCGGTAGCTGGTAATAATTACTACAGGCTTAAGATAACTGATGTAGATGGAAAGGTAAACTACAGCAACATTGTGTTGCTTACAAGAAAAGCAGCGCATTTTGACCTGGTTTCGCTTAGCCCCAACGTAGTAAGCAGCCAAACCGCTATTTTAAAAATTAATACTGCAGTAAAAGAAACGGTAACCATTGTATTAAGCGATTTCTCCGGAAGATTTATTCAAAACCAGGCTGTAACATTACAGGCCGGCACAAACCAGATCCCTGTTCAGGCAATTGGCCTTGCAGCGGGAATATATAACGTAACCATTTATGCCAATAACGATAAGCCCGTAAGTCTTAGATTAATTAAACAGTAACAACTTAATATCTCCATAAAAAAGCAACCACAAAATGGTTGCTTTTTTTATTCACGAACTGCTTGCCTTTCAGCTACCAGTTTTGATGTGGGTTTTAATGTAAGTTACGCCTGTTCTTAATCCGGGTATTTCTTATTTACCTGGTGCAATAAAAATGTTTAGTGAACGAGTATCAGTTTTTCATTAAACACTTCTCCATTTGCAAAAGCCTGCAAAGTATACATTCCATTGCTATACCTGGTAAGGCCATTCAGCGGTATCAGGTTTTTCCCTTTTACTGTTTTTATTGTTTGTTGTTCCATTATTTTTCCGGTACTGCTTACCAGGCGGATCAGCATTTCAGCATCTTTAACCGCAAAGAAATTTATTACAACATGATTGCTTGCAGGAATAGGAAGTATGGTTAATATATTCAGTGATGGTGCCGGCCTGAGTGCCAGGATATTGCTGTACGTGATCGCTCCTGCCTTGCCGGTTACTTTTAAACGGTAATAAATAACATCGCTGTTAACTAATGCAATATTATCAGAAGCAGAAAATGACCATTGTACATTCAGCGGTACATTTTGTATTACTGTGCCCACCCGGGTAAAATTGATATTGTCGGTGCTTCTTTCAATTTCAAAAAGATCTGTTTCCTTATCGGCAATAATTGTCCAGTTTAATATTGCTGTATTATTTTTCAGCATCCCGCTAAAATTCAGAAAACGAACCGGCAGAATATAGCCGACAAAGCGCCAGTCACGGTCACTTTGAGAGAGCGTTGTTCGTTGTACTGTAGTTCTGGATCCAGGCGTTGCATCACCTGTAAATGAGCCTCCATTGCCCATCCTGTAAGAAGTTCCTTTAATATTGATAACAGAATTCAAGGAATCAAAACGATCATCCAGGCCATCGCCATCGCTATCCAGTCCGGTGAGTGTTACATTATCATCTGCAATTCCGTTCAGATTAAAATCGTTTCCTTCCACAATATCCGGTAAGCCATCGGCATCCGTATCGGTATCTCTGTAATCAGGTAATCCATCTGCATCGTGATCGTAAACAAAAATACCGGAACCGCCATAGGCTGCGGAATTATCGTAAGTATTTACCAGGCCATCGCCATCCGTATCAGTTGTACCGGGTAATAAATATCCTGCGGTTGATTGTCCTTCAATATTGTCCGGAATACCATCATCATCTGCATCAATATCCAGGTAGTCGGGATAAGGATCTGTATCTGTAAACAGTAAACCCAAAGTAAGCCTCGAGGAAATCACAGTAGCCCATCCATTGTTGCCAATAGCCCCATCCACAATACCGTTATAATTCGCATCCGGAAAACCTGCCTCAATAACATCCGCAATTCCATCTGCATCACTGTCCAGGTCGTAAGGGTTGGGCCTGAAATCCCGATCCTTGTTTTTAAAAGGATAGTTATCTGCCCTGCCATCAACCGGCGATACATCAGAGCCGGTAAATAATAAAGCGTTTACCAGCTCATAACTATCATGTATGCCATTACCATTGTTATCAATAAAACCGTCAGGCTTTCCATCATTATTCAGATCAGGTGCGCCCACTTCAACTGCATCGGGGATACCATCATTGTCGCTGTCCAGATCGAGGTAGTTAGGAATACCATCTCCATCAAAATCCGGAGCTCCCAGCCCTGTACCCGATCCATTAACACCTGTGTTATTGGCATCTACGTTTTGAGAGAACCCATCAAAATCTGTTTCTGTAAAATTATCAATGATACCATCGCCGTTTGTATCAACACCATACGATTCTACCACATCCGGTATTCCATCATTATCACTATCCCGGTCATATTGATTGGGCAAACCATCCAGGTCTTTGTCACTCTGGTCATTTACCCCATCTGCATTGGTATCAACCCATCCCTTCCAGAAATCATGATCCTGGAAATTAGGAATACCATCATTATCTGAGTCGGCCCCCCAATCAAAATTATCATTGTAATTATCGCTGTTATTATCAACCCATCCGGTATAAGTAGGGTCATTCCAGTTTGGAATTCCGTTACCATTAATATCCTGCAGGGCAAGCGGATCATTAAATTCAACATAATCGGGTATACCATCATCATCATCATCAATATCCGGGCAAAGTGTAATGATCACCTGTATTCTGGCTGTATCTGAGCAGCCTGCCCCATTACTAAAATAAGCCCAGTAAACACCAGAGCTTGTGACGGCATTGTATTGGTTATAAACATTTGCCGGTATAAAAGGCATGGCTGAATAAAATGTATATCCTGCATATCTTGCCCAGGGAAGCATAACGCTTGCTACCGGGCAATGCACAACCAGCAAGGTGTCTTTCGGGCTAAAGCAGGAGCCTGATACCGGTGAAATGACAGGCCCTTTTACAATACAGCCTGCATTGCTAACGCCGCTGGAATCATATAATACAGCACCGGACCTTTTTCCGTTATAACTTATCCTGGCCTGGTTTCTTAATGAACCTGTACAGGATAACACATCACAGGATGATGCTGTAAGTACATTGAATTGTATGTTGCCACTTACACCCGGCCCAATATTGCCACCCGTTGCTGCATTGGCACCTAAGCCCACACGTAAAACAACACGGTTATTTGCAAAATCAAATTCGGCCTGGTCATCGCCGACGGCATCTGTTTTAGCTACTCCGTTTATTTTTAATGAACCTGGTAAATAAATGGAGCCTGCAGGAATATTATCGTAAATAATCGTGTTTATACTGGAGTCGTTACCGGCATTGTTATAATTTACCTGGTAGCGTAAACTATCGCCCGGTACAAGCAGGCCGCCGTTGATATCCGTAGCTGTTTTATCAAATGCAAAAATAGGGTTGTATTGAGAGATGGAAGTGGTTAAAACATTAACGATAACATTTTCACTATTGGAGAAAAACCTTACCGTTGCCGATGTTTGGCTGTTGGATAATTGTGCATTGGCACTGTTTGGCAGATCAAAAATAGATGCATCGTAACCAATGGTATTATTGAATGCGGGATTTCTGGATGCCACCACAGATCCTTTGCTGGATATCTTACTATTCCATGCATCTGCAGCACCATTTAAAGGAACTGCAATAGTTGCCATATCATAAAAAAGGGCCGCTCCGTTTTGCTTAAATTGAAAACCATCAGTAGACCCCCTGTCGCCATCGTACACAACAGTACCCAGTTCGCAACTTACGGGCCCTGCTGCCGGCGTTAAAAACCCGTTGATAGATACATCCACGTTTCCGCTTCCATTCTTTACACCGGCGCAGCCATCAAATACGGTCAGATTCTGCGGAGGTAATGATGAATTACCATACACGATTACCAGTGTCCATCCACCGTACGCATCCAAAATACCTACCGGTGATACTACATCTGCAACGGTATAAGTACCATTGGGATTAGTTAGGTTTATTAAAGAAGTAATATCCTTAAAGCACTCAAAACCTGAGTGGGCGTAGCCTGCAATGAGGGTACTGTTCCAGTAATCTGTTTGCGAGGAGGTAATGGTAGTATAATTTGAAGCCCCGGGTAGCTTTAGCTTACAGGTTGTTTCTCCGGTTATCCATGCAACGTTGGCACCACCGCCTCCCTGGCCTGTGCCCCAGTACAATCCGGCAAACAGCACATTAGAGCAGGATGGCAGACTAAGATCGGCCGAGGATGAATTATGTGTTCCGTTATTACTTAATCCAAGCACTTCCATATCAAAAGACATATCTGCCGATTGTACAGCAGCCGTATGAATTTCAACAGCAATAGTATTGGAACCTGCGGAAAAAAAAGCCGGACTTAAATTAAACGTAACATTTTCTGCTGCACCCACGGCAATGTTCGAAGAAGCCAGGGTTGCATACGTTCTGCCGGCAGGCATATTGTTGGCTGCACGCTCAACACCATTTATGTAAACAACTATGCCATCATCTCTTTTTACATTTAACTGAATGGTTTGAAAAGTTGTACTGAGTTCTGCAGCGGTGAAACTCACATTCTGCCTGAAATAATAGGCCGTATATTTATTGCATGCTACGGTTGGCGCACAAGGAGCGCCAACGCCACAGGCCACAGTTGAGCTACGCAAGCAGGTTGTTTGTGAAGCATTATAGCCGTACTTTCCGCCTCCAGCAACCGGTACCCCGCCTGTATTCCAGCCCGCCGGCAAAACATAGGCTGTATTGGTCCAGGTTCTGCCACTGCCATCATTTGCGGGTGCTGTAGTACCGGTATAGTAATTCCACACGCTTCCAAAAGCCAGTTTAGATACGGTGTAGTTGTCAATATCGATATCAATTCCTGCAGCGCCGTTCTTGGTAGTTCCGCCGGGAGGCACTTCGCCTGTACCCGGAGATCCTGCACCAATTCCCGTAGTTGAAACAATGCTGTTAGCCACATACACAATGCTGCCTTTGGCAGATGCATTATAATACCGGGCCGTAAATGGCCGCAATATCTGTGCTTCTGCTCCATAAGCAAATAATTGCAACATTGCCAGTATGCGTAAACATTTTTTCATTGCATAGGTATCTCCTTTTCCTTCTGCGGATCACAGAAATATGATCCGCATGAAATTACAAACCTGAAAACCCTTGTTATTGCACAACCACTTTATTACTGCTTCTTTCGCCAGCATCATTGGTTACAACAATTATATAAGCTCCTGTTTTTAAGTTGATATTTTTTACCGCTCCGCCACCTGCTGCTGCAAAAGATTCTTTTAAAATTTCTTTTCCCAGCATATCCACAACAACCAACTGAACATTGGTAGCCCTGGTAGTTTTTATTGCAACGCCAACTTGCCCGTTACCCTTATTCAGGATACTGCTGGCAAAGCTTTTATTGCTGTTATAATAAACCCTTTTAACCTGGTAATAACTGGTATTTCCATCAAAATCTGTTTGCAACAGGCGGTAATAATTGGCTCCTTCATAGGGAGCGTAATCGATTAGCTGATAATTGCGCAGAATGCCGGAAGTACCGGCGCCGTTTACTTTTCCGAGGAATTCAAAATTGGTTCCGTCAGTCGACCTCTCCACTATAAAATATTTACTGTTATTTTCCTGCGATGTACTCCAGGTGATCAATACCTTATCTGCATTTAATGCAGCATTAAACGAGCTGAGCATTACCGGTAGCGTTGCAGAAACGGTAACATTAAAAACATCCTGCACACAGCTGCCGCTGCTGGCATCACTTACTGTATAAGCAAATGTTCCTGCACTGTTATTGTTTATAGTAATGCTTTGCGTGGTTGCACCCCCATTGCCGGGCCAGTAATAATTTCCTTTCCATGATGCTGTAAGGGTAGTGGGATTGTTTAAGCCTACATTAATATTTTGTGTTTTATTTACATCCTTTAAAATAGTAAACTGATCACGAATAACTGGTGTAGGTGCAGTGCTGTATGAAACGAATTTTGCATCCAGCCGGTTACTGTCAATTTCAAAATACAGGCAGCCGCCATTATTTACATCAACATAGGAATAATACATACAGTTTTGCGGATACCCTGCAGCTTGCGATGCATTGCTTACCTGGCCTGCAGATCCGGAAACCACATAAATGCTGCCGTGGTTGTATTTACCTGAATTATAAGTAAAGGCACAGCTGTTTGCCGTGCCATCGTATTTTCCGTTTTGTGTATTGCCTGTGGCAGTGTGTATGGTAGCATTAAAATTGATATCCTCCAGCGGGCTTGCATAGGTATTGTAAAAGTTTTTTAAAAGATAACTTCTTTCGTACCCATGCGAATGGCCGCAGAGTATCAGGTCAACGCCGTTTCGTTCAAGTATACGTACAAATTTTTCTCTTATGGCTACCAGGTCAAGTTCTCCCGCTCCTCCATTATAATCAGAACTATGGCTGGTTTTTGTATAAGGCGGATGATGAAAATAAGCAATGGTCCAGCGCTTTGTATTAGCTGCCAGGTCAGCTTTTAACCAGGTGGCTTGTGCACCGGAAGTATCATACAACTTGGTAGTATTACCGTCGTCTTTACCATAAGAATCCAGAGAAATGAAATGAACATCGCCAATGTTATAGGAATAATAATTTTTTACGTTAGAAGCTACACCACCATTTTGCCCTGCAGACGGAACTGAAAAGTTCAGATGATAAGGCATACTAAGAGCAGGCGTGGCACCGGTTTTACCTGTATTAGCTGCGTTGTTTCCGTAATCGTGGTTACCTGGTGCAGGATAAAGTTTGTAATACTTTAAAAGATCGTCTTTGTAAATATTAAAAAAGTTGGTTTGAAATTCAGCATCTGTACCGGTTGTATAAGCATTATCGCCCAATAAGAGCATGGCATCAATATCATTTGCCCCGATATAGTTAATGAAAGTATTTTTAACATTTACCTGGTTGGCCGAACTGGTACCACAATCGCCCAAAGCCACAAACCTTAGTTTGCGGGTGGTGTTTGAAAGTGGTAAGGTTAAAAAGTAGTTGGTATTGGTTGCCTGCAATGTTTGTGTACTGCTGCCTATCGTGTACCAGTATTTTGTATCGGCTGTAAGCCCTGTAATCTCCACAATATGCTCTGTGGTGGTGGTTGCAGAATCAACAATATTAGGGTATGTACCAAAAGCAGTTCCCCATTTAACTCTTGAATTTTCAGCTATATCTGTCCTCCACCTGATGATAATACTTGTTTGCGTGCCCACCTGCAGATATGGCCCCCTGGTTAATACCGGAGGCGGCAAAGTTGAAAATTTATTATTGCTTGCAGGTTCTTTTGAACTTGCATCTGCAACAAACAAACTCAACAAAACTGTCAGTGCCAGGTAAATAGTTTTCATAGGTGAACAGGCATTAGCATTTTTGTAAAAAAAATTCTACAATACATTCCATATAACACTACAAGTTGTGAAATACAATACTGCATTGAAGTTCAGAGGTTTCAAAAAAAATCAATCCCTATAATGAGGAACGTGTTTTTTTTGCAAATTATTACAGTAAGGCTGCGCAGCTGCGGCGGGTAGTAAACACACGATATGAAAATACTGCCGCGGTGAAAAAGAAAACATCTAGTGTTTTATTTCGTAAATAACGCCTGAACTCACACGAATACAATCAATTGTAAAATTCAGTGGCAATGTTTGACTACCAAAAACAAGGCAACTCTAAAAAGCCTGCATTGCGCCTTGCTACAAATTTTATATAGAATATTTTTGCAGGAATAGTTTTCAACAGTATTACTACTGCGTAGCATTTTGTAGAAAAAAACTTACAGTACCGGTACCTGAGCGAAAAAGGCAACCGTAAATTGCACGGCATTGCCGGGTACATTTGCTCAATTTCACCTTTGCCGGGCCAGGTTTATTTCTATTCTCCCTATCATTACTGCATTATATTAAAACAATAATGTTTACTGCTTAAAGCGGAAACATCTCTGTAAATAAAAACTTACCGCTAAGAATTTGTATTTTTACAACCTAACCAACAAACAAATATGAGTTCAGCTTCAGACAACAAACCAGTAATTGGCATCAGTTGCGGGGATATTAACGGAATAGGATTAGAGATCATCATTAAAACACTGGCTGATAACCGTATCCTTGATTTTTGTACTCCCATAGTTTTTTCAAACAATAAAGTGCTTAATTTTTACAGGAAAAGCCTGGCAGACATCAATATAAACTTTACCAGCACTAAAGAGCTGAGCCGCATTAACAACAAGCAGGTAAACCTGTATAATTGCTGGGAAGAAGAGATAAATATTAACCCAGGCATATTAAATGATGTTGGCGGAAAATATGCCATCAAAAGCCTGACCACTGCAGGCAAGGCTTTAAAAGATAATTTTATTGACGGCCTGGTTACAGCACCTATTCATAAAAACAATACACAAAGCAACGAGTTTAATTTTACTGGGCACACCCCATACCTCAAGCATTTATACGGTGCCAAAGATGTGGTAATGTTTATGGTAGCCGAAAACATGCGTGTGGCGTTGGTTACCGAGCATGTACCGGTGAATGAAGTAGCCAAATTCATTACCAAAGATGCGATCATCAGCAAGCTGCAGCTCATTAACCAGTCGCTAAAAAGAGACTTTAATATTAATAAACCACGCATTGCAGTACTGGGTTTAAATCCTCATGCAGGTGATGAGGGGTTGATTGGTAAAGAAGAAGAAGAGATTATTAAACCTGCCGTTAAAGAAGCGAAACAAAAAGACATTTTTTGTTTTGGCCCATACCCGGCCGATGCTTTCTTTGCACGTGGCCAGCACGAAAAATTTGATGCGGTACTGGCTATGTACCACGACCAGGGGCTGATCCCATTTAAATCCTTAGCCATTGGCGAAGGGGTAAATTATACCGCCGGCCTGCAGGGTGTGCGTACATCGCCTGATCATGGCGTGGCGTTTGATATTGCAGGGCAGGGTAAAGCGGATGAATCTTCCATGAGAGCGGCGATTTTTAAATGTATTGACATTATAACCGGTAGGTACGAATATGATGAGCAGCACAGCAATCCTTTGAAAAAATTAGGATCCAAGATCATTGCTAATGCGGTGGATCAGAAGATTACGGATATACCGGAGTAGATAAAAGCTTAGGAAGTGGTCGCCAGTTAATCAAGATAGAGTTTCCTTTTATTGCAAAATATTTATTGCACATTGGTATATACGCCATGATATTCTCATCAATATCTAAAATGAGTTGTAATTTTTGAAAAGAATCATCTTTCACTTTTATCCACTTCGAAGACATTCTATCACCAAATAGAACTTTTATACTGTCTATTTTTGTGTAAGATCCTTTGCAATAAAGCGATGCAGGAAAGCATATGGTAGAATCGTTATTAATCAAAACATGCGAAAACGCCCAGCTATTGTATTTCGGATCTTGTATTTCACCAATCTTCGTTATTTTATTTACACTTGAATCTGTTAAATACTCAATTTTTATTGGCACTTCGTTTTGTTGCAAATCACTGTTCAAAATCAGATTTTTATTTTTCAGCTTCCATTTACCTGCACTGTAATATGATTGTGGCAGATCTGCTTCGAAATATTCATAGTTACCGTTTTTGAACAATGTCAAAATCGTTTCCACATGATGATAACCTTTAGGTACAATGAATATGTATTTTGAAATTACACCTTTTAATTCATCATCCTTAGTGATAGGGATTTTTGTTAATGTTCTTTGTGCGTCAACAATGATCACGGACAAAATAAATAATGAGATGAAAAATGTTTTTTTCAACATTCGCAAGTCAGTTTGATTAATTAAAAACACTATCCGCAATCCCTTTATTAATGCTATAACTGTTAACAGTTATTTCCATTTTACCTTTCTGGTTCTTTAATTTTTCTTCGGGCGTTTTCTTTTTGGTTCCGTCATCAAAATCAAAAGTTACGCCCTTGGGCATTTTGTAATCCTTGGTATTAAAGGAGAAAATGATCTTATCCGGCAGGCCCCAGCTGATATATTTTCCAAAACTCATTTCCAGTTCGTAGGTACCATTGTCTCGGGTCGTGGTTTTTGTTTTCAGAATAACCAGGTTGGCAACATCAATATATAAGGTAGAAAGTACCACATCGGCATTATCATCTTCCGGCAATAATTTTACCACTTTCACAGCTGTATTTCCTACCTTATCATTACCTGCATCTATCACACTGTATTTACCACTACTGAGCACATTGCTCAGATTCATGTTTACAGCACCTTTTGGAATAAAAGAAATTCCTTTTTCATTTTTTATCTTAAGCCGGTTGGGTTTTTTGTAAAACATTTTTACTTCGGCAACAGGTACTTTTAAAAAAACCACGTTGGTTTTCAGCTTTCCGTTTGCTTCATAATCATTAACCAGGTTTATTTTATCTTTTACTTTTTGTACCAGTACATTCACATCCTGTGCCTGCGTAAAAAAAACAGGCTGCAAAAGAAAAATCAGAACAATGATCCGTTTCATAGAATGGGTTTATGATAAAATATCTTTTCTTTTAAAAATAAAAATGGAGGCAGATACCAATGCAACAATATAAACCAGCAGGGCAGCTATACTTTTTAAAATACCCGGCAGGTATTGTATCGATCTGTCGATGGTTTGATTTTCATCTGTTGAACCGATATAGAAAAAGCCTTTCCAGCCCAGCATATAAGTTGTAAACAGGTAAGGTTTAATATATTTCTGATAAATGGGTATTTCCATTTCACTGATCAAGGTGCAAACAATGATAATGCCTACCGTAGCTACTATCGGGCCAATTGAATTTTCAGAAATAACAGAAAGCAGCAATGAAATAGCAGCTACTACCATCATGGCTATAAAAGCAAAACCAAAGGCACAGAAGTAACGCCATAATATATCGTTCGCTTTTATCTGTTGTATCTCGTACGCCTTTGCAATGATCAGATCATTTGCACCAAATACCGCCAGACTGATCACCAGTGAAATAATTGCGATCCACAGCAGCAGGGCAAAAACATATACCCCGGTTGCGAAGTATTTGGCCAGTATTATTTGCGTTCGGGTTACAGGTTTGGCAGCCAGCAGTCTTAATGTTCCCATACTTGCTTCGCCTGATACAACATCACCTGCAACCAATGCAACCAGTATTGGCACGTGTACAAGCAATAAATTCAATACAACAAAACATACTGCATATCCATTGATGAGTTCCTTGTAATTAAGAGTCATTATTTCATCCAGTGAGCCCAGCATAAACTTCATCCAGTCTTTGCCATTAGCCAGCAGTCCTATCTGTATTAAAACTATAAATGCAGCAATGATGATAAATGCCAGGTAAGTTCTTGGTTTCCTGAATATTTTAAAAAGCTCAATTTGAAAAAGGTTCCACATGGCCATGCTGGGTTGTAAGTGATAGAAAATAATCTTCCAGTGAATGCATCGGCTCTACGGCAACAATGGGAATCTGCAACGAAACCATATCTGCCACCAATGCAGGCACATCTTCTTTATTCATTCTAAACTGCAGTTTCTTATCGTCGTTCAATAAAGCTGCCCATTGGGTTGGCAACAGCTTTTGCATTGCTTCCTTATTATTAGCAGTCTCAATCTGCACCAGTGATTTAGCAGGATCAAGTAGTTCGGCGACCTTGCCTTCCACCACCTTTTTCCCTTTATGAATGATGAGCATGCGGTTTGCCACCAGTTCAATTTCGCTGAGTAAGTGCGATGATACAACAATGGTTTTGCCCATCTCCCTGCTTAAATGCAGTATCAGGTTGCGCATATCTGCAATGCCCTGCGGATCGAGGCCATTGGTAGGTTCATCTAAAATGATCAGTTTGGGATTATGAATTAATGCAACCGCTATCCCCAGGCGCTGCTTCATTCCCTGGCTAAAGGTTTTAACCTTGCTAGCGGCCCTTTCATCCAACCCTACCATTTTTAATTGTTCCATCAGCACGGTTTTGCTCACTTTCATTCCGCTCATCTTTGCAAAAATGGCTAGGTTATCATAGGCAGATAAATACTTATAGAGGTCAGGTTTTTCTATTACCGCACCAACCTGTTGTAATATTTCTCCACGATGTGCTGCAAGGTCTTTTCCGAAAATACCGATATTGCCTGCTGTAGGCTTTATCAGCGTTAGCAACATGCGTATGCTGGTAGATTTGCCGGCACCATTCTGGCCCAGGAATCCATACACATCTCCTTCTTCAACCGTGAATGAGAGATCATTAACTGCATGAATATCTTTAAACTGCTTGGAGAGATTGCTGACTTTTATAATTGCTGACATGTACCGATATATTACCAAAGGTAAAACGGATAACTGTCTAAAAAGTTTAAAAAGATAAAATTATTCTGTACCGGGATTCATGTAAGTCTGAAGTGCATTCACATACGCTTCGAAAGATTCAATGCCCTTTTTAGTGATCTTGCAGATCGTTTGCGGGTAATTATTGCTGAACTGCTTGGTTACATCTATATAACCGGCATCTTTTAATTTATTGATCTGTACACTAAGGTTGCCGGCTGTTGCATTTGTTTTTTCCTTTAAAAAAGTAAACTCTGCCTCTCGCACACTGATAAGCAGGCTTACCACGGCAAGCCTGAGTTGGGAATGTAATATGGGATCGAGTTCTTTAAATTCCATAGTTTACAGTTGTGCCTCCCTGATGCATTTTTTTCGTAAAATAATACCCGGAATAAGCCAGGCAAATAATGCAGCCATAGCCATAAAAAGCATATTTATCTTCAGGTTGGTATATAAAGATGCAGCAAATAATATCCAGCAGATGATGCCGCCCAGTATCATCGGTTTAAAACGAAACATGCCTCCCGTAATAAATGTGGGTATTCCAAACAACATCAGAAACAATGATTCGGAATGGCCGGGTCTGTAGTAATTGTTAAAGAACATAAGCATAATTACACAGGCTCCAAATGCACCCCACACATAGCCCATGGTTGTTTCTTCATAGCTCACAAAATTCTTTTTTTGCCCGTTCTTATACATCATATAAAACTGTGGCAGCAATGCCAGGAACATCAGCCACCATATATCAAAACCAATATCAAACTTAAACTGCAGTTTAAAAAAATCGAACAGGCTGCAAAAGAAAATCACAATACCCCACATGATAGAGCCCGTGCCATTGGAGTGATAGGAGCTTTTTGCCTTCCCTATCATTTCGGTTATCAGTTTCAGGCTTTCCTGCTCATTCAGTTTACCCTCTTCCATGTTATTTATTTTGGTTTTTGAATTTTTTTCTGAGCTGATAGCCGGGTAATATCCATGCCATTACCATGGCCGCAGCCAGTAACAATAATCCGTATTTAGATGGTATAAATGCACCAGTAACTGCCAGTGCCCAGCAACAGATGCCGCCAATTTTCAGTGGCTTAAACTGCATTACTACTCCTGAAAGAAAAATAGGTATTCCATACAACATCAGGAACAGAGAATATACGTTCGCCCCTCCTTCGCTTCTTCCTAAAATAACTGCCAGCAAAAGCATGCAAATGCCAAAGCTTACCCAGATGTAGTTGATAATATTTTCACTGTATGTTTTTACCACTTCTTTTTTATTTTCCCTTCTCAGGTAAAATATCTGAAAAATAATAGCCAGCCAGGTACTCATCCAGATCATTTCGGGATGCTTAAACAGCTGAAGCTGCTCCAGTATAAATTGTCCCAGGGCACAAAACAAAACAAGCCAGCCCCAAAGCAGGTATAAAAATCCGTTTTCACTAAAACGGTTCTTTGCCTGGTTGATCATACTGTCAATTAACAACAGGCTGTCTTTTGGTGAAAAATTTTCTGTTTGCATACAAATAGTTTTGGTTGTTGGTATTTTGTTTTGGTCTGCACGATGGCTATCGTGCAGACCAAAACAAAAACTGCTATTTACATTCGCTTAGCAAAGTTTCTACCCTTGATTTACCCCAATTTGGAGCAATTTCACTGGCTGGTTTAAATGCGTTGTATTTGGCTAATGAAGATTGTAAAACTGGTTTTGCTGTGGCACAACCACCACCAAACTGCTCCGGTGTATATTTCAATCCCTGTCCTTTTAAATACTCGGGTCTTGGGTTTGTAGCATCCTGTTGCATAGCAGCTTCCAGAAAAGATTGTGCTTCGGGGCCGTATTCCTGGTAACGTTGCATAGGGTTTACCATCATGTGGGCACTGGCTATCATGCTTTTTATGCAGCTTATTTCAGAATTGTTTGGCTGCAAAGCATCTGCTTTATCAATTAATTCAGTTGCCTTATCAGCAATGGCATCTACCTTGGTTTTATCTTTTTCCATGTAGGTATAGTTAACCTGGCAAAATGCAGCGTAATAATAAGCCAGCCACTGATTTTTTTCTGCTATGGCAATACGCTCAAATTTATTTGCCAGGTCTAACAGGTTTTGCGGATTTTTAAAGCTGGTATCAATGGCAGCGATATTGGCTTTCATAGAGGCCACGTACTTTTCGCTTTGTGCAAATGAAGCGGTTGCTAAAAATAAAACTGCTGCAAGAAGAAATAATTTTTTCATTGTTTATTTTTTTAAAATTAAAGTTGGTTATTTTTTGTTTTTTAATTTATCGTATTCTTTTTCTACAGAATTAGCTCTGGGAAACAAGTAGGCATCTGAATAATGAAACGCCAGTCCAATACCCCATCCTAATGTTGGCCATACCGGCCATGGAAAATGGCCCCACCTGATATTGGTAATATTAACATCTTCGTAATGATGGGATGTAAACAGCCAGATAGCCCATAAAAAGCCATTTACAATAACATAGCTAACAAGGTGTTTTTTAAATGACGTCCTTTTTTGTGCGATCTCCCAAAGTACAGGATCTTTTCCTTCGGGAGCCGGTTGATAGTCTGACATGATAGTTAAATTTATCGGTTAAAGATTATTATTGATCGCATCCTGGGTTCTGTCGATACCAAAGCTCAGGAAACACCCAATAAAAATAAATCGTTTCGATGGCGGGGTAACGGCTTCTTTACGGCTGCCATCGTTATTATAATTATAATTGAAAACCTGTTTTTGGCCTAATACATTGTTGATGCCCAGCACCCAAACCACAAAGGCTTTTGGATTTTTTTTGCCGAGAGCTGGCAAATAATTTACGCTAAAACTGGTGCTATTGTAATTGATCGTTTTTCCGGCATCGCCAATTACATATTTGTTAAGCGTGCTGTTGTAAGCAAAATAATAATAAGGGCGGCCGGTTGCAAAATTGTAACTCAGGTTAAAACCGGTTTTCCATTTGGTTACAAATTTCTTTACCACAAATGCTGCGGTATGATTTGCTGCAAACGAAGGTGTGATTGCCTGCGGGTAGTTTAAGTAATCTCTTTTTGTATCCAGGTAAGAATAAGATATCCAGTAATCAACGTTCTTAAATGTTTTTTTATCGCGGAAGAATAATTCAAGTCCTTTTGCATCGCCAAAGCCATTGTTGTTGGCAGCCACTTCCCTGCCTGTTGGCGATGTGGCTGTTTTGTACAGGTCAGTATATTTTTTATAGAATGCTTCTACACGAAAAGTGCGGTCGTTGCCGATCTTCTGGTATTGCAATATATAATGAGCTGCTCTTGAAAAATCAAGACTGGCAACGGTCGGCAGGTATTTTCTTTCGGGATTTTGATAAAACAAACCATAAGCAAATGATGCCTGGCTGTTATCTTGAAATTTGTATGCTACAGAAACTCTGGGTGCAATATTCCACTTACTAACAACATCAGAATGTTCAATCCTGGTGCCAATCTTTGCAGCCAGGCTATTGGTTATAAAAATATCTCCTTCTGCAAAAACAGATTCTAAATTATCAGTTACAGACTCGGTGAACCTGGTTCCATCAAACAAAGTGTAGGTAGATTTTTCTTTACTGTAAAAATAATCGGCGCCAAAGCGGATCACATTCAGTCCGTTCAGTTTTTTATCAAATACAACCCTTGCCTGTGCATATTGTGCCTTGTTGTTCAGTTTAAAATTCTTAAAGGCATAAAAAGAAGGACTGGTAATGGTTTGTTTTTGATTATTTGCATCCTGCAGTTCATTATTAATATCATCTTTGTTGGTACTGAAGCTAATACCAGTAGTTATCTTCCAGCCCATACCAAAATTTTCACGCCAGTTAATATTCTGGTAGGTATTAAAATTGTCAATAGCAAAGGCATCTTTTAAAACAATGGAGTCAATATCCGGACTTCTGAAACCTGTTTTATTAGCGCTTACATACCCATAGTATTTTATTATGCCCCCGTTCTTTGTTTTTATGCGAAAGTTGGCATCGCCTTGGTGATATACTGGTATGGTGTAAAAATCCTGCTTGTATTTATTGACCTTGAATGCCAGCCATAGATTGGTATAATTGTAAGAAATGCCCCAGGAAGATTTTTTGTCTTTGGCCAGGTGCTGTATGCCGCCACCCACACCAATAACAGATAAAGCCAGGTCTGCTTCAGTCTGATCAGACAGATCCTTGCTTTCTAAGATCAAAGCAGATGAGAGTGCCTGGCCGTACAATGCTGAATATCCGCCAGAGCTAAAAATGGTTCCTTTAAACAAAAAGGGATTAAAGCGCCCACGGGTAGCAATTCCGGGCGTGCTGCTGTAAAAAAAATTGTTTACCAGGTTACCATCCATATAGATCTTGCTCTCCGTTGCCGATCCCCCTCTTACAAACAACCCTTCACTCTCGCCAACCTGCTGGGTTCCGGGCAGCGTTTTAAAAGCACTGGTAACATCGCCGTTGGCGCTTGGGGTGGTAACTATATCCAGGGCCGATAAAACCGCTCCCTTATTTTTATCGCTGGCCACAAAAGAACCCGCAGATATTACAACCGCCTTTAATTCGGTAACCAACTCCTTCATAGCAATATTAACAGTAATATTTGAGGCTTCTATGTTGAGTTCCTGCTCAAAAGGCTTGTAACCTATAATAGATGCTTCTAATGTTTTTTTGCCTTTTTCGGTTGTTGTAAATGAAAAATTGCCCAGGGAATCGGTTGTTGCTCCATCATATGTATCCTTTAATGTGATACTTACTCCGCCTACCGGTTTTCCCTTGCCGTCGGTTATCTTTCCGGTAATTTTAACCTGCGCCTGGGCACTAAAGCCAAGTATAATTATGAGTAATGTAAGCACCCTTTTCATTGTTCTAAATTTTCAACAAACGTAAAGTAGTTTATTTTATAAACCAAATATTTTTCAGCTTATTTTTTCTTTTTTGGGTAAATCAGGAGGTGAAACGGGGGTGAAATTTGTTACATAACACAATGATTATCATATTTTTAAATGAAAATCGGTTCAGTCCAGGCAGGCCTATATTGTGTATGTTAACTTATTAACATCCTGCAAAATTTATTTGTTTATCTGCCCTGAATTTGTAATTTAGCAATAGAATTTAATGGGTTAGTAAGTACAAAGGGTCAGCAGAAATGTTGACCCTTTTACTTTTTATCATGTCAGGTTACTCAATAATTTTTTCTTCTTTCAGATCATAGCTTGCAAACTTTTTTCTGACTTTTTTTAAATCAAAACAAGATAATTGAGGAGCAATTTCTTTACCGCTGATTTTTCATTCTTCTTTTTACAATTTACATTTACGTCATGAGTAAAACTAAATCGGCATTTTTTTGTCAGAGCTGTGGTTACGAAAGTGCCAAATGGTTGGGTAAGTGCCCGGGCTGTAATAACTGGAATACTTTTGTGGAAGAAGTAATTGTAAAAGGGAGCGATAAAAAAGAAAAAGACGAATGGCGGGATTACTCCGGTTTGGGAAAACAAAAAACCATTTCGATAAATGATGTAAGCAGCGCCGAAGAAAAAAGGATACTAACAACCGATGCAGAATTGAACCGGGTACTTGGTGGCGGAATTGTATTAGGAAGCATCGTGCTGGTTGCCGGCGAACCGGGTATTGGCAAATCAACTTTGTTTTTGCAAATTGGTTTGCAATTGAAAGATGTTGTTACATTATATATAAGTGGTGAAGAAAGTGAGCAGCAAATAAAAATGCGTGCTGACAGGGTCGGAATCGGCGCTGATAACTTTTACATTCTTACCGAAACAAACACACAAACAATCTTCCAGGAAATAAAAAAACTGAAGCCACAACTGGTCATTGTTGATTCTATCCAAACATTACAATCTCCCTTTGTTGAAAGTGGTGCAGGTAGCATCAGCCAGATAAGAGAATCTGCAGCAGAGCTTCAGCGTTTTGCCAAAGAAACAAACACGCCGGTGTTTTTAATTGGCCATATTACCAAAGATGGAACCATTGCAGGACCAAAAATTTTAGAGCACATGGTTGATACGGTTCTGCAGTTTGAAGGTGACCGTCATTACGCTTACAGAATTCTGCGAACGCTTAAAAACCGCTTTGGGTCTACATCTGAGCTAGGCATCTATGAAATGACCGGAGCCGGTATGAGAGCGGTAAACAATCCATCAGAGTTATTAATTACGCAAAAAGAAGAACAGCTCAGCGGCATTTCCATTGCTGCCACTATGGAAGGCATGCGCCCTTTATTAATTGAAGGGCAGGCATTGGTAACACAAAGTGTTTATGGAACCCCGCAACGAACGGTAAGCGGTTTTGATCTGCGCCGTTTACAATTATTGTTAGCCGTGCTGGAAAAAAGAGGCGGCTTTCATTTTGGTGTAAAAGATGTTTTTATAAATATTGCCGGTGGTATTAAGGTAGAAGATCCATCTATTGATCTTGCCATTGTAAGTGCTTTGTTAAGCAGTTATGAGGACATACCCATTAACCAGCATTATTGCTTTGCAGGCGAAGTTGGTTTAAGCGGAGAGATAAGAGCCGTTAACAGAATTGAACAACGCATTGCCGAAGCAGAGAAACTTGGGTTTGAAAAGATCATCGTAAGTAAATACAATTCAAAATCTTTAGGCAAACAAAAATTCAATATCGAAGTCGTGCCATTGGGCAAGGTAGAAGAACTGTATCAATATTTGTTTTAACTTGTTGTACAATCAGTACACATGATCGCCCAACTGAAAAATATATTCAGCAGCACCATGCATCTTTTGTATCCGCATGTATGTACCGGATGCGGATCAGATCTCCTTGAAAAAGATAACCAGCTTTGTCTTTCCTGCATGCACGAATTACCACACACCAATTTTGCATCCTTACCAAACAATCCGGTTGAAAAATATTTTTGGGGCAGGATAAATTTACAAGCTGCTTACAGCCAGTTTTATTTTTCAAAAGCATTTTTAATACAACATTTAATTCACCAGTTAAAGTATAAAGGCGATACAGCAATTGGTTTTTACCTGGGTGAAATGATGGGTAAAACCATGCTTGAAAGCAATCGCTTTTCATCCCTGGATGCCTTGGTTCCCTTGCCGCTTTTTGCCGACAAGGAGCATAAAAGGGGTTATAACCAGGCAACGGTCATCTGCAATGGCATCTCTGCTGTAATGAATATACCGGTTTTGACCGGAGCCGTCATTCGGCAGCATGCCACCGAAACGCAAACCCGTAAACACCGTACCGAGCGCTGGGAAAACGTAAAAGACAGCTTTAAAGTGGCAAAACCGGCCGAATTGAATGGTAAAAAACTGTTATTGGTAGATGATGTGGTTACCACCGGTGCTACTTTGGAAGCCTGTGGCCATGTAATATTAAATACAACCGATGCCAGGTTGAGCATTGCAACCTTAGCTTATGCCGCCAAATAACAAACTGTACCCAAATATGTATAAATTTGAAAAATGAAGAGAATTCCCATTTTTTGCCTTTTGATTTTTGCCTTTTGCCTTTTCTTAGCTTCCTGCAAAAAAGACTCTTTTATTACCAGCGAATTTGCCCGGGTAAATGTTACGGCTGACACTTTAAAATATGATACGGTTTTCACTACTACGGGTTCTATCACCAAATCGTTCAAAATAATCAACGATAACAACCAAAAATTACGCCTTGGCAAAGTTAAACTTATGGGCGGGGTAACTTCTGCCTATAAAATGAATGTAAATGGTAGCGCTACCAGCGAAGTAACTAACCTGGATATTGAAGCAAACGACAGTATTTATGTTTTCGTTTCTGTAACCGTTAACCCCAATGCAGCTAACCTTCCTTTTATTGTAAGCGATAGCATTTTAATAAATTACAACGGCAACAATCGTTATGTTCAGTTGCAGGCCTACGGTCAAAACGCCAATTTTTTACGCAACCGTGTGTTAACCGGTAATGTTGTTTGGACAAACAACCTGCCTTATGTAATTCTGGGCAGTATTCGCATTGATACAACCGCTTTGTTAACCATACAACCAGGTTGTAAAATATATTCAAATGCAACGGCGCCATTTATTGTGGATGGCACCTTAATTATAAACGGAACAAAAGCCAACCCTGTAATATTTGCCGGCGATCGCCTGGATGAAGGTTATAAAGATCTGCCAGCAGGCTGGCCAGGTATTTATTTCCGTGGCAGCAGTAAAAACAATGTACTTACTTATTCCGTTGTAAAAAATGCTAACCAGGGTATTGTTGCAGAAAAACCCTCGGTAAATGCAAACCCAAAAGTTATTTTACACCAGTGCATTGTTGATAATGCTTTTGACGCAGGTATATTATGCGTAAACAGTAGTCTTCAGGCCGATAACAGCCTTATCAGCAATTGCGGCAGTAATATTAATTTAACTTATGGTGGCGTTTATAATTTCACCCATTGCACAGTGGCAGCTTATTCTACCAATTTTGTAACCCACAAAAATCCGGCGCTTAACGTTAATAATTTTACACAGCAAGGCAGCAGCATTTTAACTGCCGACCTGAATGCCATTTTCCGTAATAATATCTTCTGGGGCGATGGTGGAATTATTGAAAATGAAATTTCTGTAAATAAACAGGGGGCAAATACTTTCAATGTGCTATTCGAAAAAAACCTTTATCGCTCCCTGGTTGATCCTTCCAACAGTTTGCTGAATGGCAACATAAAAAATGCTGATCCATCATTCGATAGCATTAATGTTGCTAAAAATATTTTCGATTTCCGGGTAACAAAGAACGCAGTTGCGCCGGGCATCAACACCGGTGTTGCCACTGGCTTCCTTAAAGACCTGGACGACAAGAACCGAAACGTGGGCCTCCCTGATATAGGTTGTTATGAAAAGCAATAGGCTGTTAAGCCTCAGTTAAGTTGTACAATTTCGGGTTCATTCGAACAAAATGGTTCTACTTTCGTTAACAATAAAAAACAGAAACTATGATCAGATTATTAGCCATCAGCGCCGCCTTCCTGTCGTGTACATTACAGGCGAACAATAATACAGCTTCATCCGAATCGGAAACATCCACCAAAATAGCTGCAAAATCCATTTACGATTTTAAGGTAGAAGGGCTTGAAGGTGGTACCATTGATTTCGCAAAATTCAAAGGCAAAAAAATATTGATCGTAAACACCGCCAGCAAATGCGGTTACACACCGCAATACGAAGGCCTACAAAAGTTGTATGATACCTACAAGGAAAAACTGGTGATCGTGGGTTTCCCGGCTAATAATTTTGGCGGACAGGAGCCTGGTACTAACACAGAAATTGGCGAATTCTGCAAAAAAAATTATGGTGTAACCTTCCCCATGGCTGCCAAGGTTTCTGTAAAAGGAGATGATATGGCCCCTATTTTTAAATGGCTTACCAGCAAATCAGAAAATGGTGTAGCTGACGCTGAAATAAAATGGAATTTTGGAAAGTTTTTATTGGATGAGAAAGGGAATTTAATTCAGTACTTCCCAAGTAAAGTTGAGCCCATGAGTGAAGAGATCACCAGCAAACTGTAACCATGATAAAGCTGATAAGTTTTTCGCTTGCATTTTTTTGCAGCAGTTTTGTTTCTCAACCGGAAGCGGCTGTTCAAACCCAAACCATTTACGATTTTAAAGTACCCTCCTTAAATGGCGGCATTATTGACTTTGCCGATTTTAAGGGAAAGAAAATACTAATTGTAAACACTGCCAGCAAATGCGGCTTTACACCGCAATATGAAGACCTGGAAGCCTTGTATAAAAAATATGAGGGCAAACTGGTGATCGTTGGTTTTCCGGCAAACAACTTTTTCTCACAAGAGCCCGGCAGTAACGAAACCATTGAAGCATTCTGCAAAAAGAATTACGGTGTTACATTTCCCATGGCTGCAAAAATATCTGTAAAAGGAAAAGATATAGCTGCCATTTATAAATGGCTTTGCAATAAAAGCGAGAACGGGGTGATGGATGCAAAGATCAGCTGGAACTTTAATAAATTTTTACTGGATGAGAATGGTAAACTGGTCGCTCATTTTAAGAGTAAGGTGAAACCGATGAGTGAGGAGATTGTAAGTAAATTATAATGAGCACAAAGGCAGTCACCACATTATTATCTTATTTTCTCTCTTTTGCATTAATAGGCAATTCAAACACACAAATACCCAAAAGCGGAACCTACACTTATAAATATTGCGACGAAGAATACAGCCGTTGCATTGGAAACTGTAAAATAAATATCCAAGGCAATAAGATATGGATTTATGCGCCTGCCAACCTCAGTGGAATAAAAGAGGGTGAACTTTTCGAAAGCGGCACACTGTTTAAGCATGCTTCCGGTAAATGGGTCATCATTCATTCTGAAGAAGAAAAAACAAGCAAATCTCTTGGTGGTGGAGAAGGACTACCCTGGATCGATTTCAAAAGAAAGCAATTCTGGACATTTTAGAATAGTTAATTTCTTTCGTCCTTGTCCCTGGGGAGCCTGCCTGTCAGCATACAGGGATGCCATGGTTTTGAGTTTTCAACTCAACCTACTTCAACTATATTTGCACCCATGCAATTCCAATCCATCACCGGGCAAAAAGAAACCAAGGAGCAGCTGGTACAAATGATACAGCACAACCGGCTCAGCCATGCCTTATTGTTTTTAGGCAAAGAAGGCAGCGGCGCCCTGCAACTGGCATTGGCATTTGCTCAATACATCGTTTGCAAACCACAACCACCGGAAGTTGATTTATTTGCATCACCTGAACCCAAAACAGAAAACCCACAACTCAAAACCACAGACTCCTGCGGAGTTTGTGCTGCCTGCAAAAAGGCAAACGAGCTCATTCATCCTGATATACATTTTTCATACCCGGTCATTCCACGCAAACCCGGCGATAAGCCCATCAGCACCGACTATATTAAAGAGTGGCGTGAGTTTATCGTTACCAATCCGTATGGCAATGTGTACGACTGGCTGCAATTCATAGGTGCAGATAACAAACAAGGGAACATTACCGCACATGAGTGCAACGATATCATCCGCAAGCTGAACCTTAAAAGTTTTGAGAGCGAATACAAAATACTGGTGATGTGGATGCCCGAATTTTTGGGCAAGGAAGGAAATAAATTACTGAAACTGATCGAAGAACCACCGGCAAACACTTTATTTATATTAGTTGCCGAGAATGAGGACCAGATACTGCCTACCATTCTATCCCGTACCCAGCTGGTAAAAATTCCACTTCTCACCAATGCCGAGGTGGAAGTGGCTCTGGAACTGAACGCAGGCGTAAAAATTGAAAAAGCCCAGCAAATTGCCGCCCTGGCCGAAGGAAATTACCGGGAAGCACTCCAACTATTACAGCACGCCGACGATGATTGGGAAGTAATGCTTCGGGAGTGGTTGAATGCCGTCATCCGCACCGGGCCCGTTGCACAGGTAAAATGGATCGACGAAACTGCCAAACTGGGCCGGGAAAAGCAAAAACAGTTCCTCAAATACTTTATTCACCTGCTTGACGAAGCCGTAAGGCTGAGGGTAATGGTAACCACAAACACTCAACCACAAACCACAAACCAAACCGACTTCGCAAGTCGCCTCAATAAACTCTGCAACCTGGGCCAACAGGAAGCTATTATCAACGAATTAGACAAAGCCAGCTATTATATTGAGCGCAATGCCAACGCAAAAATGCTCTTTCACGCCCTTTCTATCAGGTTATATCATATTATTAACAACAAATCGTTAATTTTGGTGAACTGAGGCAGAGTGCAGCAGGGAACAGGAATTACTGATTTGAGTTGAGATATTAGTGTATTATATATTTTGATACCGGCTTTTTCAACAATATTCAACATCGTTGCGTCGCAATCCTTTCATCGGCATACCAATATGGAACTTTGATTGCCGAACAGGAAAATACAGTACAAGAGTGCGACGCCAATGAAGTTGAGCAACGAAATTTTGTTGGGTTCAAAAATATGTAGCGAAATCCCGATTCCTTTCGGGACAAATAGTAATTCTCCTGCCGGGCTCCAAATTCTTCATTTTTAATTATTAATTCTTAATTACCTGACATATGGGATGTGGAAGTTGCGGAACATCTAAAGACGGGGCACCGGGCGGATGCCAGAGCCACGGTAACTGCTCAACCGGCGGTTGCAACCGCATGAACGTGCACGATTGGCTGGCTAATTTACCCTTCAGCGATCCTGAAAGCGGATGCCGTGTTATTGAAGTAAGCTTTAATAATGGAAGTCGTAAGGACTTTTACCGGAATACCACTTTACACCAGTACGAAAAAGGCGATATGATAGCCGTGGAAGGTGTTAGTGGTTTTGATGTGGGTATGGTAAATATGACCGGTGAGCTGGTTCGCCTGCAAATGAAAAAACGAAAGGTTGACGAGAAAAGTCCGGATATAAGAAAGGTTTTGCGCCGTGCTACCGAAGCCGATATTGCAAAGATGCTTGAGTCGAAAGCCCGTGAGGCACAGGTGCTCATACGCAGCCGTGCTATGGCCCGCCAGTTGAAACTGGAATTAAAAATGGCGGAAGTAGAAGTACAGGCCGATAGCCGCAAAGCCACTTTTTTTTACATTGCTGATGACCGTGTTGACTTTAGAGAACTGATAAAATTATATGCTGCCGAATTTAAAGTAAAGGTAGAAATGCGCCAGATAGGTGCAAGGCAGGAAGCCGGAAAGGTAGGCGGAATAGGCAGTTGCGGCCGTGAGCTTTGCTGCAGCAGCTGGCTTACCGATTTTAAAAGTGTAAACACCAACGCAGCCCGTTACCAGAATTTAAGTATCAATCAAACCAAATTAAGCGGGCAATGTGGCCGTTTAAAATGCTGTTTAAATTACGAGTTGGATACTTACATGGACGCATTGCAGTTTTTTCCTGATGATGCTGATATGCTGGAAATGGAAAAAAGCCGTGCCTTCCTGGTAAAAAAAGATATATTCCGCAACCTGATGTGGTACACCATGCCGGATAGCAACAAACAATATCCATTAACCATTGAAAGGGTTAAAAAAATAAAGGAATTAAACAAACAAGGCATTCGCCCGGCAGATTTAGAGCCGGTTGAAGTAGTGAGCAGCAAGCCTAAAGAAATTGAACCAACCTATGCCGATGTGGTAGGACAGATTAGTTTAAAAAGTCTGGAAAAAACCAGCCGTAAAAGAAGAGACCAGGAAAGGGGTGGTGGTAACCAACAAGGTGCTGGTGGAAGACAACGACAAGGCCGCGGCGGCGGCGGACAACGCCAGCAGCCGCAGCAAGGACAAAATCAAAACCGTCAGCAAGGGTCGGGTAACCAGCAAAACCGATCGCAAAAACCGGCAAGTGCTGGTGGGGCTCAGGCTCAGCAAGGCGGAGGGCAACAAAACCGTGGGCAAAACCAGGGTGGCAACCAACGCAATAACCCTAACCGCCAGCAAGGACAAAACCGCAACCGGCCAAACAGGGGCGGCGGCGGACAGGGTGGACAAAAGCAGGATCAAAATCCCGGCAATAATAGCGGAGTAAAGAAATAACGAAGTTTTAATTGGAACGTCGGGTTTTACACCCGGCGTTTTTTAATTTTGCAGTAAATACATTCATGTCAATAACAGTAAATAATCTTTCAAAACTTTACGGCGCACAAAAAGCAGTTGATGGTGTTTCTTTTACCGTAAATAAAGGAGAGATCGTTGGTTTCCTGGGGCCCAATGGGGCAGGCAAGTCAACCACGATGAAGATCATTACTGGTTATTTACCTGCAAGTACAGGCACAGCAACGGTTTGCGGACTTACAGTTGTTGAAAATGATAATGATACAAAGAAAAAGATTGGGTATTTACCGGAAGCCAACCCTTTATATTTTGATATGTATGTAAGAGAATACCTGGATTTTGTAAGCAACATACATGCGGTAAAAAACAAAAAAGAGAAGATTGAAGAAGTTATAAAAACGGTGGGCTTAACCGTTGAAGCCAATAAAAAAATAGGACAGCTGAGTAAAGGTTACAAACAAAGAGTAGGCCTGGCCGCCGCCCTGATACACGACCCGGAAGTATTGATACTGGACGAACCTACCAGCGGTCTTGATCCCAACCAGATAGTGGAAATAAGAGAAGTTATTAAGAAACTGGGAGCCGATAAAACTGTTCTATTTTCATCGCATATTTTACAGGAAGTACAGGCTATCTGCGACCGTGTGATCATCATCAACAAAGGAAAAATTGTGGCTGATGATCTGCTGGAAAACCTTTTACAGAAAAAGCATTTTAATGATGAATTAAGATTAGAGATCAAAGAGGTAGTAAAAGAAGATATTTTTGAAGATATACGGAATATTAAGCAGCTGAATTCAAATACCTGGTTATTTAAAACCGATAACCCGGATGCTTTAAAAAGAAGACTGATGGAGATCAGCCTGAAAAAAAATCTGAACATCATTTCTTTACAAAGTGAAACCAGCGGAAGTTTAGAAGATATTTTCAGAACTTTGACTGCAAAAACCGATGACTGACTACTGACTAATAACATTTAACCAATAACAATTAAACCTACTAATCAACAATGAGCTACATTGCATCCATTCATGCCCGCCAGATATTAGACAGCCGCGGCAACCCAACCATAGAAGTAGATATTTTAACCGAGAACGAACACCTGGGTCGTGCTGCCGTGCCAAGTGGCGCCAGCACAGGCATACATGAAGCTGTTGAATTACGCGATGGCAATAAAAAACTCTACGGGGGCAAAGGGGTATTGAAAGCAGTTAAAAATGTAAATACCATTCTTGCAGATAATTTACTGGGATGGGATGTTGCGGATCAAACTGGTATTGATGCCATGATGATCGCTTTGGATGCAACAGCAAATAAAGGGAAACTGGGTGCTAATGCAATTTTAGCAGTGAGTATGGCTGTTGCAAAAGCGGCAGCATTGGAAGCTAATCTTCCTTTGTATCGCTACATTGGCGGCACCAATGCAAAGATTCTTCCCATACCCATGATGAATATCTTAAACGGCGGTGCCCATGCCGATAATAAAATAGACTTCCAGGAGTTTATGGTAATGCCTGTAGGCGCTTCATCTTTCAGCGAGGGTTTGCGCTGGGGCGTTGATATTTTTCATGCCTTGAAAACCGTGTTGAAGAAAAAAGGATTCAGCACAAACGTTGGTGATGAAGGTGGGTTTGCTCCCAATATTCAAAGTAATGAAGAAGCAATTGAAACCGTACTTACGGCTATACAAAGCGCAGGTTACAAAACCGGCAGCCAGATCATGATAGCGATGGATGCCGCCAACAGCGAACTGTGGAATGCGAAAGAGAAGAAATACATTTTCCATAAGAGCGATGGTAAAAAAATGACCAGCGAACAATTGGTAAATTATTGGGCAAGCTGGGTGAAGCAATATCCCATTTGCTCTATCGAAGATGGCATGGCCGAAGACGACTGGAAGGGCTGGAAAATGCTTACCGAAGCAGTTGGCAGCAAATGCCAGCTGGTAGGCGATGACCTTTTTGTAACCAATGTAAACCGCCTGGAAAGAGGTATCAATGAAGGAATTGCCAATGGCCTGTTGGTTAAAGTAAACCAAATAGGCACCATTACAGAAACCATGAATGCAGTAAGTATGGCTCAGAATAATGGTTTTAATACCATCATGAGCCACCGCAGCGGCGAAACTGAAGATACTACCATTGCCGACCTGGCAGTTGCACTTAATTGCGGGCAAATTAAAACAGGCTCTGCCTCCAGAACCGACCGTATGGCTAAATATAACCAGCTGATACGTATCGAAGAAATGTTGGGAGAAAGTGCTATATATCCAAAAGGAAAGATTAAATTTGGTAAGTAAAAGCATTGATATTAGATACTGGATGCTTGATAAGACACGCAAACATCCAGTATCAAGTATCCGGTATCAAAGTTTATCATGAAGCTTCTAAACCATATTCCATCCTGGATCAAGAATAAATACCTGCTTACGTTGGTGTTTTTTGCTGTTTGGATGGTTTTTTTTGACCCAAAGGATATTTTATCTGATTTTGAGCGCCAGGATAAGCTGAATGAGCTGCAAACCAGTGAGTTACACCTTAAGCAGCAAATATCCGATGCAAAGCAGGAACTTGACCTGCTTAAAAATAATGCCCAAAGCATTGAAAAATACGCACGTGAAAAATACCTCATGAAAAAAGACAATGAGGATCTGTTTATAGTTAAGTCTGCCCCCGAAAACAAATAAATCGAACTTAAAAGCAATATTCCTGTGTAACAGCCGTTTATGTAATTGGATAATGCCTGCCTGTAGGTTTTACAGGGATATTTAATTTCTTAACGCAAGCAACTTAACCTTAACATGCACAATTTTACACCGGAGGATCTTTTACAATATTTGTATAACGAAACTTCACCAGCACAAACAGCCGCCATTAAGGCTGCTTTGGAAACAGACTGGAGCCTACGTGAAAAATTTGAAGTGATAACATCAGCCCAAAGCAGGCTGGAAACGCTTAAGATGTCACCAAGCCAGAAAACAATTGACAATATTTTAAGTTATGCTGAAAAAGCAGTGGCAGAACTTACGCCGCAAGCCTGATTCAATCATACTTTTAATGTAATTTTATTCTCCCCGTTTATTAAAGCGGGGAGATTTTTTTTATGACACTCAAGGAGAGATACAAAGCCTTTACAGACTACTTTTTAAAGCATGCCCCCAATGCAGAAACAGAACTGTTGTACGATGACCCTTTTCAATTGCTGGTAGCCGTGATCTTATCTGCACAATGCACAGATAAACGGGTAAATATAACTACGCCTTATATTTTTGAAAAATATCCCGATGCCCTTTCTATGAGCCAGGCTGGCTTTGATGATCTTTTTCCGCTGATCAAAAGCATCTCTTACCCAAATAATAAAACCAAACATCTGTTGGGTATGTCTAAAATGCTTTTAGAGAAATTTGGCGGGCAGGTTCCCATGACGGTAGATGAACTGGTTCAACTACCTGGTGTTGGCCGCAAAACAGCCAATGTAATCACTTCTGTAATCGATAACCAGCCCAATATGGCAGTGGATACACATGTTTTCAGGGTTAGCGCCAGGCTTGGTTTAACAACAAATGCTAAAACACCCTTAGCCGCAGAAAAGCAGCTAATAAAACATTTGCCGGAACAGTATGTGTATGTTGCACATCACTGGCTGATATTACACGGAAGATATATATGCACTGCCCGAAAACCACGGTGCAGCGAATGTGGTTTAAACGGTATCTGTAAATTTGTAAAGAAAAAAGCTTTAACTTGATTTATAATTGCAGAATAATCGTTTTATTTGCAACATATAGGTCATCCTTTTATAACCCAGCCAATATTTTTTAAAAAAGGACAAAAATTAAATGAAAAAAATCACTGTTATTTTCAGCGTTGTTTTAATGCTTGCCGTATCTGTAGAAAAAGCCTCGGCTCAATATTACTTTTACGATAACAAATATTACGACAGCCCGCTTACATTTGAAATTGGCGGATCCATCGGTGCGATGAACTGCCTGACCGACCTGGGTGGTAATAAGGGTATTGGTAAAAAGTTTGTAAAGGATCTGAACCTTGGTAAAACATCTGTAGCAGGAAGCATTTCTCTTTCAGCTATGTACAACTACATGTTTGCCGTTAGGCTTGAAGCTACCTTTGGTAAAGTTTCTGCAGAAGATAAAGTGTTAAAGAAAGTAGCACCTTCTACTGCAGGCCGTTATGAAAGGAATTTAAGTTTCAAATCCAAGATCACAGACTTTATGCTTGGTTTCGAAATTCATCCCTTATACATCATCAACAAATACGATGATGATAATGACAAAGAACCACCATTGTTCTCTCCATACCTGTTGGCTGGTGTAGGGTTTTTCTCTTTTAAACCACAAGCTAAACTTGCCGGTAAATGGGTAGATCTGCAGCCTTTAAGTACCGAAGGGCAGGGTTTTGCTGAATACCCCGACAGGAAGCCTTATAAATTGAACCAGATCAATATTCCAATTGGTTTAGGTGTTAAATACGATATAGGCAGAAGCCTGAGTTTCAGGGCTGAGTTTGTTTACAGAAAATTAAATACCGATTACCTGGATGATGTAAGCTCACAATATTATGCAGACCCTACTTTGTATGCTAATTATTTTACCGGAGCTAAATTAACCAATGCTTTATTGCTGAATAACCGTCAGTATGAGCTGGATCCGGGCCATAGCTACAACACACAGGATGAAAGAGGTAATCCAAAGAACAAAGATGCTTTCTTTACATTCAATCTTAAAGTTGGCTACACTTTCGGAAGACCAAGAATTACCAGGTAAAATATAATTTCTATAAATAAAAAGCCCTTTCAAATGAAAGGGCTTTTTATTTATGCTGCTTTAAATTAAAGCAGGTTCTTAATTTCGGTAACAAGCTCTCCTTTTGTGATGGGAACACCCATTATTTTATTGTAAGGTTTTGCATCCACAAAATATACATCCCTGATTATTTTAACCAACTGGCCATTATTGATTTCCGGTATCAGAACGGTATCAAAATTCTTCAGTATCTCTCCCAGGTTTTTAGGGAAAGGCCTGATATATCGCAGGTGTGCATGTGATACAGCATGTCCTTCTTTCTGAAGTTCGGTACAGGCGCTTTTTATAGCACCGTAGGTACTTCCCCAACCCAACACCAGTACTTTGCCTGTAGCAGGACCACTGTCTAAATGCTGATCGGGAATATAATTGGCGATCAGGTCAACCTTTGCCTGCCTGGTTTTAACCATGTGCTGGTGGTTCTCCGGATCATAACTGATGTTACCGGTAATATCAGCTTTTTCCAACCCACCAACACGATGTTCCAGTCCGGGTGTACCGGGTATTGCCCAGGGGCGAACTAATTTATCATCTCTTTTATAAGGCTGAAACTTGCCGTCCTTGTCCATCACATCTGCAAAATTCTGCGATGCAAACTGGGTTTTAATTTCCGGCAGGTCGGCAGCAGCAGGAAACTTCCAGGGCTCTGCCCCATTGGCAATATATCCATCGCTCAGGAACATCACCGGGGTCATATGTTGCACCGAAATTCTTGCAGCTTCATAAACTGCGCTAAAACAATCGCTGGGTGTTGATGCTGAAACGATCGGCATCGGGCATTCGCCATTACGACCATAATATGCCTGCATCAGATCACTCTGTTCAGTTTTTGTTGGTAAGCCGGTAGATGGGCCGCCTCTTTGTATGTTAATAATAACCAGGGGAATCTCCAGCATTACAGCCAAGCCCATGGCCTCTCCTTTTAGTGCAATACCGGGACCACTACTGGTTGTTACCGCCAGGCTGCCGCCATAACTGGCACCAATGGCCGATGTAATGGCAGCGATCTCATCTTCGGCCTGGTATGTTTTAACAGCAAAGTTTTTATACTTACTCAGGTCGTGCAAAATATCGCTGGCTGGTGTAATGGGGTAACTGCCCAAAAATAACGGCAAACCGCTTTTCTGCGAAGCAGCTATCAGGCCATAAGATACTGCCTGGTTGCCCATGATAGAGCGGTAAGTGCCCGGATCCATCTTGGCCTTAGCTACCGAATAGCGTGTGGTAAAGGTTTCTGTGGTATCGCCATAATTATAACCGGCCTGCAGTGCTTTTACATTGCTTTCAAATATCTCCGGTTTTTTTCCAAACTTATCTTTTAAAAAGCTGATGGTGGTTTCAATATCACGGTTGTACATCCAGTACAAAAAGCCCAGCACAAACATATTTTTTGCACGGTCTTTTTCCTTCACACCCATGGTAATATCCTTCAAGGCTTCACGGGTCATCTTGGTTACATCCATCCTAATCACTTCGTAGTTGCTCAGGCTGTTATCTTCCAGGGGATTTACACCCTCGGGATAATTGGCCAGCCTCAGGTTCTTGGCATCAAAACCATCTTCATTGGCAATGATGCGGCCGCCGGGTTTTAATCCGTTGAGGTTGGTTTTTAAGGCCGCTGCGTTCATAGCTACCAGCACATCACAGGCATCGCCCGGTGTAAACACACGGTCGCTCGAAAACCTGAGCTGGTAACCACTTACACCGGGCAAAGTTCCTATCGGGGCACGTATCTCGGCCGGAAAATCTGGAAATGTTGCCAGGTCAATACCCAGCAGGGCTGTGTTGTTGGTGAACTGGCTTCCGGTCAATTGCATACCATCGCCACTGTCTCCTGCAAACTTAATTACTACGTCTTGTAATACTTCCTGCTTATTGCTCATTGTTAAATTTTAGGTGTAGCGAAGTTAACAATTTACCGATATGAAAAAACATAACATTTATCATATTTTGTACTGATAAATACACAATTTGAAATTAATAAATTAGGTTTGCCCAAATTTTTTTAATGTACGACCTGCACGACTTTTTAGCGCCCATACCGGTTCATGAACTGAATGATGATAACGGATATACCGACGGGCAACTGGCCAAGCATATTGCCATTTACGAAAATGAGATACCCGATATTACCCAGGCCGATATTGTGCTGGTGGGCGTAAATGAAACCAGGGGAAGCGGCGCTTTTGACAATACCATCAGCGCTGCAAATGCCATACGCAAACAATTATACCAATTGCATTACTGGCATACCGATGTAGCAATTGCTGATATTGGCAATATTAAAACCGGCGCCACATTAAACGACAGTTATGCTGCCGTAAAAACAGTGCTGGCCGAATTATTCCGGAAAAACAAAACCGTGGTAATACTGGGCGGATCGCACGATATTACCCTGGCGCAATATTTTGCCTATAAAGAATTACAACAGGTAGTAGAAGCCACCTGTGTGGATGCTACCATTAACCTGAAAGGAGAAAACCCCCTGCGCAGCGAAAATTTTTTACTGGAAATGCTTACCGGCGAACCCAACCTGGTAAAGCATTACAACCATATCGGCTTTCAAAGTTATTTTGTGCACCCACGTATGCTGGAAACCATGGATAAGCTGCGCTTTGATTGCTACCGCGTTGGCACCGCCCGTGAAAACCTGGAAGAAATGGAACCCGTTATCCGCAATACCAATTTATTAAGTTTTGATATAAGCGCTATTAAATACAGCGACTCGCCGGCCAGCGCCGAAAGCCCTAATGGTTTCAGCGGCGAAGAAGCCTGCATACTAACCCGCTTTGCAGGGTTAAGCAATAAGCTGAATAGTTTTGGTATTTATGGTTACCTGCCCCAGCTGGATGACAAGGAACTTACTGCCAAACAGATATCACAAATGCTCTGGTATTTTATTGATGGTAAAAGCCGCAGCAAACAGGAAGCATCTATTGAAGACCGGGATTATTTTAATGAATACCACAGCAGCTTTACCGAAGTAGCATCTGTTTTTCTGCAAAGCAAAAGAACAGGCCGCTGGTGGATGCAATTGCCCAATAAAAAATTCATCCCCTGCAGTTATAACGATTATGTGCAGGCCAGCCGTAACGAAATACCGGAAAGATGGCTGCGGGCACAGGAAAGAGAATAAATACCGCCCGGTATGCTTACGCTGTATTTTACCAGTCTGAAGAAATCTAAAAGCCCTGTTACAGTATGCAACAGCCTTATTAGAATACCAGAAACCATTGTTACAGTGTGTAACAGCCCTGTTAGAATACCAGAAAGCACTGTTACAGTGTGCAACAGCCCTGTTAGAATACCAGAAAGCACTGTTACAGTGTGCAACAGCCCTGTTAGAATACCAGAAAGCACTGTTACAGTGTGCAACAGCCTTGTGAGGAAACCTCAGAGCTTTGTTACAGTGCGTAACAGCCTGGTGAGGAAACCTCAGAGCTTTGTTACAGGGCGTAACAGCCTTGTGAGGAAGCCTCAAAGCACTGTTACAGAGTGTAACTGCCTGGTGAGGAAGCCTCAGAGCCTTCTTATACTCTCCTATATTATTTTGAAAATTTATTGATCTGTATATCAGACCAGTTTTTTTGCATTTTCTATCTGTGTATCGCTGCCCATTACAATTAAACGATCACCGGGCTTTACCTGGTAAGCAGCATCCGGGTTAACGGTATAATGATTGCCTTCTGTTTTAACACCCAGTATGGTGCAGTTGGTTTTGCTCCACATATCCAGCTGGCCCAGTGTAATATTTTTATTAGCGCCAATTTCGGCCACACGAAATAATTCATTGTTTTGTGTACTCATGATAGACAGCATCTCTATCACATCGGGCAGCATTACCAGTGTGGCCATGTGTGCACCACCAATCTTATCGGGCATGATCACATTATCGGCCCCGGCAATCTTCAGTTTTTTTACAGATGAATCCTGCGAAGCCCGGCTTATAATTTTAATACCTGGGTTCAGTTGCCTGGCGGTAAGTACCACAAATAAATTATCAGCATCAATCGGCAGGGTAATGATGAGGGCCCTGGCATTCTTTATACCCGCTTCCAGCAGCACTTCATCCTTGGTTGCATCGCCCTTCATAAAATAGGGTACTTCAAATTCAATATCTTTCTCCACATCGTTCTTTTCTTCCAGCACCACAAAGGGTATTTTATTGTTGAATAGTATCTGGGCGCTTTCTTTACCATTGCGGCCAAAGCCACAGATAATTACATGCTGTTTCAGGTGCTGAATACTGTTTTCCATTTTTATCTGTTTATACAGTTTAACAAATTCGCCATCCGAAAAAAAACGGGTAAGCAGGGTTACAAAATAAGTGAACAGGCCCAGGTTCACCAGGATAAGGAAGATCGTAAAAAGGCGGCCTGCATCTGAAAGCGGCCTCACCTCGGTAAAGCCTACCGTAGATATGGTGATTACGGTCATATACAATGCCTCCAGGAAATCAAAATGCTCAATTACCATATAGCCCATGGTGCCAAACAAAATAGTAAGCAGCAGCATGGCAACCGGCAATATCAGTTTTGAAAACAACCTCCATCTTTTTAGCTGCAGCATCGGGCTTTGTTATTATTAGTGTTGAAAATTATAACTTTAACTGCAAATGAAGAAGATAAAAGAATCAGATAGAGTTATGAGATTGGTCAGGGGTGGCAAGTCATTGGGCATTAATCATTGGTTGAGTTGTTTATTGCTGTTGGCTTTTATCAGTTCATGCTCTGTATCCAAACAAATAAATAAACAGGCACAGGCTATTTTACTGAGCGATACGGCTATCAGCACGGGCCATATAGGCATCAGCATATATGAACCTGCTACCGATACTTATTGGTATAACTATAATGCCGACAAATATTTTATCCCTGCAAGTAATACCAAACTGTTTACCTTGTATGCCGGTATGAAATATCTGGGAGATAGTTTAACCGGAATATCTTACCAGAATTTTAGTGATACTGCCATCAATGTTTCGGGTAGCGGAGATCCTACATTTATGCATCCGGATTTTAAGAATCAACCGGTATTGGATTTTTTAAAAGCACAGCATAAAGCCATTTACATTTCTGGAAATTATAAAGACAGTGCACTGGGTTATGGCTGGCCCTGGGATGATTATAATGATGATTATGCGGTGGAGCGGAATGCATTTCCTGTTTATGGTAATACAGTAAAGATTGGTTTAAACGGGTATAATTATGTTGGCCAAAAAGTATCCAGGCCAAATTGGAAAATAACCCCCTTATATTTCACTAATGCTATTGATAGTGAATTTGTACTTGATTATTTAACGATGTCTAAAACAAAAGATTCCAATATTGCAAAACAAAAAACCCAAAGCTTTAAAATAGTGCGGGATAGAACCGCTAACAGACTTCGTCTTCAGCAGGGCAGTTCTCTTTTCAGCCGTACAGAAATCCCTTTCGTAACTAATGGAGTAGAAACTACGGTCGAGATTTTAAAAAGTGATTTTCAATTACATGTTACAAAGGGGCGACTAACAGACTATGAATCTTTATACCCGGGTACTCCCGCCAATCTCCGTTGGCACAAAATAAAAACACAACCTTCGGATTCGCTCTTTAAACCCATGATGCACCGCAGCGATAATTTTTTTGCAGAGCAAACCCTGCTGATGGTTAGTAATGAACGCCTGGATAAAATGAGCACCGGAGATATTATTACAACCTTATTAAATGAAGATCTGAAAGATGTTCCGCAAAGGCCCAAATGGGTAGATGGCAGCGGGCTTAGCCGCTACAATTTATTTACACCACAATCCTTCGTTTACATTCTCAATAAAATGAAAAATGAGTTTGGTTTAAACAGGCTGAAAAATATTTTAGCTACCGGTGGCACGGGCACACTGGCTTCATATTACAAAAAAGACAGCGGCTATATATTCGCCAAAACCGGCACCCTTAGTAATAACTGCGCTTTAAGCGGTTATCTTATTACAAAAAAGGGCAAAGTCATTATTTTTTCAGTGCTCACTAATAATTACATAACAAGTGCCGTTCTTGTGAGAAAGGCCGTTGAGCAATTTTTGCTTGCAATCCGGGAAAATTATTGATATTTTTATCCCTCAGGCAACAAAACCAAAATCCGCAGTATCTACCCTAAGCTTTAAGCTCTGTTTATCCTTTAACCAACAAAACCCTTTTGTATGAAAAAGATCTTTACGCTGCTGTGGCTTTCCCTTGCCGCCTTCACGTTTAAGGCATCGGCACAAACCACACCCAATTGCAGTGCTGAATTTTCAGTACAGTATCTTACCAACTTCACGGTAAAATTCAACCCGGTACTTACCACCGACTCTCCTTATGTACACCATTACTGGAGTTTTGGTGATGGCAGTACCGGAAGCCAGTTGATATCGCCCACACATACTTATGTGTTAGCAGGCAGTTATACGGTAACACATACTATTGTTAGGCTAACACCAAACAATGTTCCGGTATGTACACAGGTATTTACCAAAGTAGTTACCATTACTGAGCCATGCAACCTGGTAGTTAACTTCAGCTGGACGGCAACGGCAACCAATCCGTTAACATTATCATTCCAGAACTTATCGGTACCACTTGCGGCATCCGATTCGGTAACCTGGATATTTGGAGACAACAGCCCCAATGCATATTCTGTAAATGCAGTTCATACCTACGCCAATGCAGGCACTTACAATGTTTGCTTAATTGTAAAGAAAAATACGAATACAACATCAGCTCCCTGCATAAGGTACATATGCAAAACAGTGGTGGTTACTGCACCCTGCAATCTGGTTGCAGACTTTAACTGGACCATTACACAAACCAATCCATTAAGATATGAGTTTCATAATTTAAGCACCCCGCTTTCCAATACCGATTCTATACGCTGGACCTTTGGCGATGGTACTTCTTCAACCGATGTTAACCCGGTACATACTTATGCAAATCCCGGAACTTATACCGTTTGCTTAAGAGTTCAAAAGCAAACACCTCCCGGTTCTGCACCATGTGTAAGAGAGATCTGCAAAACCATTGTGGTAACACAACCTTGTAACCTGGTGGTAAACTATAGCTGGACCGCAACTGCAGCCAATCCATTAAGAATTGAATTCCAGAATTTATCAGTACCACTTGCTGCTACTGATTCTGTAACCTGGATATTTGGTGACAGTACTCCGCTATCGCACGATGTAAACCCGGTTCATACCTATGCCCATGCAGGCACCTACAATGTTTGCCTGATAGTTAAAAAATTCCCTTTCAATACAAGTACACCTTGTGTAAGGTATATCTGCAAAACAATTGTAGTAACCGAGCCTTGTAATATAGTACCGAATTTTACCTGGACAGCAAACACGACCAATCCTTTAATAATTTCGTTTAACAATACCAGCACTAATACAGCTGTTACGGATTCCGTTCGCTGGACCTTTGGTGATGGTACTACTTCAAACCAGCTTAACCCGGTACATACATACCCGGCAGCAGGTACTTACACCGTGTGTTTGCGCATAACCAGGTATACTGGCGCAAGCAATACACCATGCGTTCGTGAAATATGCAAAACCATTGTGGTTACTGCGCCATGTAATATGGTGCCTAATTTCACCTGGACGGTAACTGCTGCCAATCCATTAAGAATTGAATTCCAGAATACCAGCACCAATACAATAGCCAGTGATTCGATCCGCTGGACATTTGGTGATGGCACAACCTCTTCAGACATTAATCCCGTGCATACCTATGCTGCCCCCGGCACCTATACTGTTTGTTTGAGGATCATAAGATATAATGCGGGTACCACAACTCCGTGCATCAGGGAGATCTGCAGAACAATTATAGTGCAGGCTCCACCTTGTACGTTGGTGGTCAATTTCACTTCGCAGCCCGATTCGCTGCATCCATTGCGCATCAAGTTCACCAATACCAGCACACCCATCAATGCAACTGATTCAGTAAGATGGACCTTTGGTGACGGATCTTCTGTAAGTGGTTTACAAAGCGATCCTAATGTGGCCAACCCAACACATATTTATGCAAATGCAGGAACATACACCGTTTGCTTAAGAATAAAGAAGAATGGCAATGTGGGCAGTACGGTACAATGTGTTAGGGAGTTCTGCAGAACCATTACAGTTGTTGAACCGTGCACACTGGTGGTTACTTTCACCGCACAGCCAGATCCTGCAAATCCGTTGCGCATCAAGTTCACCAACACCAGCACACCTGTCAGCCCTGCCGATTCGGTAAGGTGGACATTTGGCGACGGTTCTTCTGTAAGTGGTTTACAGAACGATCCTAATGTTGCCAACCCTACTCATAACTATGCAAACGCAGGCACATACACCGTTTGCTTAAGGGTGAAGAAGAACAACAGCGCAAACACGCCTACACAGGTTCCCTGCGTGAGAGAGTTCTGCAGAACGATTGTAGTAACACCGCCTTGTAACTTTGTGGTAAACTTTAACTGGCACCTGGATTCTGTTAATGTAAGAAAAGTGTACTTCACCAATCTTACCACACCTCCATCTGCAAATGCTATTGCGGTGTGGACCTTTGGCGATGGCACATCTGCCAATACCTGGAATGCGATACATGAATATGCACAGCCAGGACAGTACAGGGTTTGTCTGCGGGTATATTCCGGACAGAATACTACCTGCTTCCGTGAAACCTGCGACACGGTGATCATTCCGGTGCCGGTTCCTCCCTGCACCCAGTTATCAAAATATCATTTTGAAAACGTACCGGGCGATAACCAGAAATATAAATTCATACCAGATTATGTAAACACTGCATTCCAATACACCTGGACATTTGGTGATGGAACCGGCAGTCATGATCCCGTAGCTATCCACAGATACACACAGCCAGGTGCCTACACTGCCTGCTTAACCGTATGGCGTGGACCGGATTGTGCTTCTACTACCTGTCATGACCTGAATGTATTGCCGCAACCCATGTGTGATACAGCGCATGTAAGCTATACTTTCCTGCGCAGCAATAATGTACCCAACAGCGTACAGTTTATTGCTAATGCTACATTTCCCATCATTGACCAGGTGTGGACGATCACCCGTGCCGACAGCAATGTAGCAACACCGCCAGTGATCCTGCACCAGAACAACCCGATCTATTTGTTCCAGGATACCGGTTTCTACAGGGTTTGCTTAAAAGCAACTTTGCAGGGTGGATGCATTAAAGAATATTGCAACTACATACGTATTGACCAGCTTTCTAGCTTCTGCGAATTGCAGGCCTTTCCAAATCCTGCCAGTTCAATTGTTAGTGTAAACCTTACATTAACCCAGGCCGAAACCATTCATGCCTATGTTTACAACAGCTTAAATGTGTTAATGTTCCAGCAGGATTTTCCAGGTGCTGCAGGAAATAATACCGTAACACTGAATGTAAACAACCTGGTTGCAGGCCAGTACACGATAAGATTTGTATACGGAAACAGGGTCTGCTATGCCAGATTCCAAAAATTGTAAAAATAGGGTTATCTAAAGCAAAAGCCTGCAGCAGCAATGTTGCAGGTTTTTTTGTTCTGTTAGAGAAATGATCTGTCAGGCCGATTACCTGCCAAACAATTTATCCAGCTCATCTTTTTTAAATTCAAGATAAGTAGGCTTACCATTAGCAGTGCTGTTGGGAACAGCACAGTTAAACAGATCTTCCACCAATACCCTCATTTCTTTTTCTGTTAAAGAAGTGCCTGCTTTGATAGACTGTTGCAACGCAAGTGAGCGTAATAATTTTTCACGCTTGCTGTATTTAAGGTCGTTACTGAAGTGTTTGTACTGCTCCAGCATTTTTTCGATGGCTGTTTTTTCATCGCCCTGGCTTACATCGGCTGGCGTGCCCTGTATCACAAAAGTATTGTTACCAAAAGGTTCCAGCTGGTAGCCCAGGTGATTCATATCGGGCAATAACTCTTTCAGTAAAACAGCATCACCTGCATGTAATTCAATAGTTGCAGGAAAAAGGCTTTGCTGGGTTGCTATCGGTTTACCTTCAACTGCCAAAGCAAAGCGTTCGTATAAAATACGTTCGTGCGCATTTTGCTGATGAATCAGGTAGTAACCTCGGCTGGTTTGTACAACTATAAAGCTATTGTGTAGTTGTAAAAGGTTTTGCGTATCGGGTACTGTGTTTTGTGTTATTAAAACAGGCGCTTCGGTTTGTGGTTTATAATTTTCAGGTGCTGGCTGATCTTTTTCGTAAAAATCTCTCCAGTGTTTCAATTCGCTTTTACTTTCTACAAAATGTGATTGATTCTTTTTTGTAAATGTGTTGTACAATGAAGAAGAAGATGCTGAGGATTTTTTCTCTTCGGTAAAAGGTTTACTTACTGCATCCAGGCTTTGTATAGAGGCATCCAGTTCAAAATCGAGCGTGGGCGAAATGCTGAATTGTGCCAGTGCATGTTTAATAGCGCTCTGCACAAAAGCATATACGATCTTCTCGTCTTCAAACTTTATTTCCTGTTTGGTAGGGTGCACGTTAATATCCACCTGCGAGGGATCCAGGTCGATGAACAAAGTGTACATCGGAAAACTATCCTTGGCGATCATTTCATTAAATGCATTCATCACCGCATGGTTCAGGTAGGCACTTTTAATAAAACGGTTGTTCACAAAAAAATACTGATCGCCACGGGTCTTTTTCGCTGTTTCGGGTTTACCAACAAAGCCATAAATATTCATGTAATCCGTCTGCTCCTGCACAGGCACCAGTTTGGCAGCATAGCTGTTACCCAGTATCTGTACAATGCGCTGCTTCATGCTGCCCTTCTCCAAATGAAAAACCTGCTGGCCGTTGCTGGTAAGTGAGAAAAATATTTCGGGAAAAGACATAGCTACGCGGATGAATTCATCTACAATATGCCTTAACTCGGCCGCATTGCTTTTTAAAAAGTTCCGGCGGGCAGGTACATTAAAAAAAAGATTCTTCATGGCAATGCTGGTACCGGTTGGTACTGCAATGGGTTCCTGTTTTATAACCTGGCTGTTCTCTATCTCAATAAAAACCCCGGCTTCATCCTCATCCCTTTTCGATTTTAATTCAACCTGGGCAACAGCGGCAATACTTGCCAATGCTTCTCCCCTGAAGCCCATGGTCTTTATCTTAAACAGATCTTCTATATTTTTAATTTTAGAAGTGGCATGGCGCTCAAAAGCCATACGTGCATCGGTCTCGCTCATGCCCTTGCCATTGTCAATAACCTGTATCAATGCCTTGCCTGCATCATTCACAATCAGGTTTATCTCTGATGCCCCGGCATCCACCGCATTTTCCAGTAGTTCCTTCACAGCACTGGCAGGCCTTTGAATAACTTCGCCGGCCGCAATCTGGTTGGCAATGTTATCGGGTAATAATTGAATGATATCGGGCAAAATCCTGTAATTTAGAACGGCAAAAATAACACATCCTGTCCACTTAAAATTTGTAGAGCTATATGCGGAAAATTCAACTGGTTTTATTTCTTTTTTTAACCATAAATGGCTTTGCCCAGCAAAATAAAGCAAGCCTTTGGGTGGACAGCGTTTTTAAAACCCTATCCCCGGATGAGCAGATCGCACAACTGATGGTAGTACGTTTATCAACCATCAATGCCAATAAAACGGTTACTTTTTATGATAGCCTGGTATCGGAACTCATCAAACAATATAATATCGGAAGCCTTTGTGTTTTCCAGGGTAGCCCGGTAAAACAAGCAACCATTTTAAACCGGCTGCAGGCCATGGCAAAAACGCCGCTGCTGGTTACCATTGATGCAGAATGGGGAGTTGGTATGCGTATGACAGACAGTGTGTTGCCGCTACCCAAGCAAATGATGATGGGTGCTGTACAGGATTCAAGCATTCCTTATCAATATGGGCGAATTGTTGCCGAGCAATGCAAGCGCATTGGTATACAGGTAAATTTTGCACCGGTAGTGGATGTTAACAATAACCCGAATAACCCGGTAATTAACGACCGCAGTTTTGGAGAAGATAAATTTAAAGTAGCATCCTATGCCGTGCAATACATGAAAGGCATGCAGGAAAGCGGTGTAATGGCATGCGCCAAACATTTTCCGGGACATGGCGATGTGGCTGTTGACTCACATCTTGACCTCCCTGTTATTAATAAATCAAGACCTCAGCTGGAGTCGCTGGAGCTTTATCCTTTCCGCCAGATCTTTAAGGCTGGCGTTGGCAGTGTAATGATCGCTCACTTATACATTCCTTCTATCGACAGCACAGCCAACAGGGCCACTTCTCTTTCAAAAAAGAATGTTACCGATCTGCTGCGTAATGATCTTGGTTACCAGGGATTGAGTTTTACAGACGCTTTGGAAATGCAGGGAGTAAAAAAATTCTTTCCTGATGGAGCGGCTTCTGTTGAATCCATTATTGCAGGCAATGACATGCTTTGCCTGCCAGGTGATGTGCCATTAGCCATTGCAAAAATAAAAGAAGCCATTACTGCCGGCAAAATAAGCTGGGCCGATATTGAAATGCATTGTAAAAAAGTTTTGAAAGCAAAATATGATTACGGGCTATCAAATCTTAAACCGATAAACACCGAAAATTTAACAGCAGACCTGAATAAAGATGTAAGCAACATGCGCAGGCTGATAGCCGAAAATGCACTTACTGTTTTGAAAAAGACAGACGCTGTATTTTTTCCATTACCTGCCAAAACAGATTCAGCTAAAACAGGCGTAGTGTATGTAAGCATTGGTACCAATGCTGATAATGCAATGGCAAGGCGGCTTCGTACCGATTATAATGCGGATGTTATTAATTTCAATTACCAGCAGGATGGTTCCAAAACCGACGCCATTGTTACTGAACTGCAGAAGAAATACAGCCAGGTAATTATTGGTGTGCATGATTATAAACGTGTACCGGCAAATAATTTTGGCATCAGTGCAGCGGCTGTTAACCTGGTAACACAGTTGCAGCAAAAAACAAAAGCCATCACATTTGTTTTTGGAAATCCTTATGCTTTAAAGAACTGGTGCAATGCCAAAAACCTGGTTGCCTGTTACGAGGATGACAGCATTATTCAAAATACGGCAATTGATCTGTTGCAGGGAAAAATTGCAGCTAAAGGAAAGCTGCCGGTTACCGTTTGCGACCAGTATAAATATGGCAGTGGCCTGGCTTTTAATGCGCCAAATGCACCCAAAGCAGATAAAGGCGTTTTGAATATTGCTAAACTTACCGCTATTGATGCCATTGCAGAAGATGCTATTGCCAAAGGCGCAACACCTGGCGCCGTGGTGCTGGTTGCAAAAGATGGCAAGATCGTTTATCACAAAGCTTATGGCAATTACACCTATGATAAAACAGAAACTGTAAATACTGAATCTATTTTTGATATGGCTTCGGTAACCAAAGTTTGTGCAACCACCATTTCAGTAATGCGATTATATGATGAAGGCAAACTCGATCTAAAAAAAAAGCTTGGTGATTACCTGCCATGGGTTAAAGGAAGCAACAAAGAGAGTTTAACTATTGAGAATGTGCTGCTGCACCAGGCCGGACTGGTGGCATATATTCCTTTTTATAAAGAGACCATTGATTCTGCCGGTGTACCCAAACCCCAGTTTTACAGATCTGTAAAAAACGACTCATTCAGCATTCGTGTTGCAAAGAATTTGTATATGCGTAATGACTGGAGAGATACTTTATACAAACGTATTTTAGAAAGTCCGCTGGGCCGCACGGGCAAATATGTGTACAGCGATAATGATTTTATTTTCCTGGGTAAGATCGTTGAAGCCATCAGCGGCATGCCTTTGAATGAATATGTTGAAGCTACTTTTTACCGCCCGATGGGCTTAACCACTGCAGGCTTCAGGCCATTAGAGAAGTATCCAATAAAAAGAATCATCCCTACTGAAGAGGAAAAACAATTCCGCATGCAATTATTGCGTGGAGATGTGCATGATCCAGGCTCCGCCATGTTTGGTGAGGTTGCCGGCCATGCAGGTTTGTTCAGCAATGCATACGACCTGGCCATGATCATGCAGATGCTATTGAACGGAGGAATCATAAACGGAAAAAGATTTTTGCAGGAAGAAACTATCAATCTTTTTACTGCATACAATAGCAATATAAGCAGACGTGGTTATGGTTTTGACAAGCCCGAAAAAGATAACAGAACCCGACCTGACCCTTACCCGAGTTTATCAGCTTCGCCGCAAACCTTTGGCCACACAGGCTATACGGGCACATGCGTTTGGGCCGATCCTAAATACGATATGCTTTTTATTTTCCTGAGCAACCGCGTTAATCCTTATGGAGGCGAAAATACAAAGTTGCTTAAAATGAATGTGCGTACCAATATACAGGAGGCAATTTATAAGGCAATGGGATTGTAGTGATTATTTCCTCTCTGCCTTAAACAATACCGTTTCTCCAGTTTTCTCCTGACCTGATTCCTGCATCGTTTCTTCATCCGCACTTTCTTCTTTCCTTTTTGGAATGATGGGTACTACTCCCAAAACCATGCATACAGCAAACATAAAAGCAAACAGGAGTATGCGTAAGAATCTGAAAATTCTTTTCATGAGTTTCATTCAAAATAAATTTACTGGTACTGCTCTGCAGCAATTAACTATTTACAAAAGAGAATGCAATGGCCGCCAAGGAGCCTTATGCTGTGAAGTAAGGGAAGGGCTTTTCAGCAGAGGTTTGAGGAACAGTTTTAATTTTATTAAGCCAGCTGATAATTGTTCTGCTGTATACTCTTTTATTATACAGATTGATTTTAACTTTTAGAAGCCTGTTGTAAGCGACAAGGTTAAATAAATTGTATCTGTAAAAACCATAGGTTGTTTTAACAGGCAGAAAAGAATACTCTCCAAATAAAGCTGTCTTCTTTACTACTTGTTCTTTTGCTGAGTAAAGCAATTCAGTCTTGCATGCTTGTTGTGTCAGACATTTTGCATCAACGCCACAACCTGCAATGGTAATAAAACTGAAAAACAAAATGCAGGCCAGCAAACATTTTGCAGGCAAACTTTTAAGACTAAAAAATTTGTTATCGTTCATTTAATTACTGCTACTTTCGTAATAACTGGAAACTGTATTGATCTGACCAAATCTTCGCTACCCCACATTTTCTGCAGTGCAGGTATCATTTCTTCCAAAGGATTAATTCCTTTTTCTTTTCTATAATGATTTAATGCACTCCATGTATTCAGGTAACCTATTAGTTGTTCAAAGTTCCATTCGCACTTGATTTGAAAAGATGGAATACCTGCTTCTTCATAAGGAAACGGCAGGCTTCGGTAATGATCATCAATAAATCTTCTTTCCTTATCCCAGTATGTGCCAAGAATATCTGTATATAAGGTTTTTATCGATCTGTCTATTTCAGCATTTATTTCAATCAATCCATAACCAATCAAAGCCAGTACTCCATTCGGTTTTAATATCCGCTCCACTTCTTTGTAAAAAATTTTATGATCAAACCAATGAGCTGCCTGAGCTGCACAAATCATATCAAAATACTTATCCCGAAAAACTGTTTTTTCTGCCTGGCTAACGCTGTAGTAAATATTAGGTAATGCCACTGCATGTTTTATCTGTGCTTCGCTGATATCGGTGGCATACACTTCTTTGTAAAATTTGGCCAGCAGTTTTGCTGCCTGTCCATTACCGGTTCCGCAATCAAGTGCTATGTTGTGTTCAGTTGAAAGTGACGAGAGATATGTAATAAGTTCCGCCGGATATTCCGGGCGCCAGGCGGCATAGCTGCCGGCAATATCGGAGAAATTATCTTTTGTGCTCAAGTTGCAAGCAGTTCATTAATTTGCTTTACCAACTCACGGGTGCTGAATGGTTTTGTTACATATAAAGAAGCGCCTAGTTTCAATCCCTTTTTTATGTCGGTTTCTTTAGTCTTGGCACTCATAAAGATCACTTTGATATTCTTTAATGTTGCGCTGCTTTTAATGTATTTGCAGATCTCGTAGCCGTCTACATCCGGCATCATAATATCCAGCAAAACCAGGTGAGGTAATTGCTTGTTTACCAGCTCCAGCGCTTCGGTGCCATTACGTGCCACCATCACATCAAAGCCGTTCTTCTTCATTAAAAACTCGAGCGACATTAATATGTACGGATCATCATCAACTACCAGTATTTTATAAGCCTTGTTCATCGTGTTTAACCGTTTGGCAGTGTAAAGATAAACCGTGAACCTTTACCTTCGTCACTCTCTACCCATATTCTGCCATGATGCATGTCAATTATTTTTTTGCAGATGGCAAGGCCGAGGCCGCTGCCATGAGGTTTCTTCAGCGTTTGATTTTTTGCCTGGAAAAATTTATCAAATACCAGTTCCTGTAATTCCGGCTGAATACCCTGGCCATTATCTTCAACCCAAACCTGCAGCTCATCATCACTGCTGTGCACCGATATTTTTATTGTACCAGTACCAGCTTCCACAAACTTGATGGCATTAGATAAAAGATTGTTTAACACCTGCTGCAACAGATCAGCATCGCAACGAACAAGGAACATGGAATCAGGTATTTGTTGCTGAATAATGATCTTCTTTTCATCAGCCAGCGGCTGCAGTGAATGAATACTGTCTTTTATCAACACATTCAACAATACCGGGTTAAGGTTTAGTTGCTGGCGGCCACTTTCATAACGCTCAAGATTCAGAACCTGCGTTATCAGGTGACTTAATCTCTCTGTTTCTTTAATAACATTTCCTAAAAATACCTGCCGTTGTTCTTCTGGCATATCTGTGTTATCGTGCACAATCTCACTCATGGCACGTATTGATGTGATAGGCGTACGCAACTCGTGTGTTACCGTATACAGGAACTCATCCTTCAGCATATCCATTTCCTTCAATTGCTCGTTGGCCATGGTGAGTTGCTGTGTCGCTTTCTGCAATTCGGCCGATTTCTTTTTCAGTTCCTTATTCAGTTCTATCATTTGTTGAGATTCCCTCAGGATGTGGATCACTTCATCAATCTTCAGTTTTTCTGCCTTGGTAACACTGCTCACCATAATATGCGCCGATGCAGAACCAATAACACCTGCCAGTATTTTTTCGGCAAAAGTTACCAGGCGGGGATCGGCCTCTTTACCCTCCATCGATATCTTATTGCGCCTGGCATAAGTCATGATTATTTTTTCAGCTCTTTCATGCCCTAAGAAATTTGCCAGCAAAGAATTTAGTTCAGGCAAATGCGCTGTGCCTTTCCACATCACATTGCTTTCGGTAGCTGCAGAATAGCGGAAGATATCTACAAAAATTTCCGCCTGGTACATTTCCTGCTCAGACTTTTTACTATTGAGCGATACAGTAACAAAGGCTGTTATATTGAAAAGCATACTCCAGAAAAAACAATGCGTTACCGAATCCATTCCTTCCATACCAAAAAGAGAAAGTGGTTTCAACCACTCAATTCCAAATAACCCCTTTTCAACAATGCTAATGTCAATAATACCTGAACTAGCCATGGACGGCACTACTGCCGTAAAAAACCAGGTGACAAAGCCAATGGAAATACCAGCCATAGCGCCTTTCTGGGAGGCATTCTTCCAGTAAATACCACCAATTACCGCCGGTGCAAATTGTGCTACCGCAGCAAAAGAAACCATACCTATGGAAACTAATGTAAAATGTTGCGCCACTAACTTATCATACAAAAAAGCCAATGTAATAATGAGCAGTATGCTAAAGCGGCGAATGTTCAAAATAGACCTGGTAAGTTGTCCATCTCCTTTAGGTTTAAATTTTTGCGTAGCCAGTAAAAGCGGCGTTGCAATATTATTACTCATCATGGTGCTGATGGCAATGGTCTCCACGATGATCATACTGGTAGCTGCAGAAAAACCACCTATAAAAGTGAAGAAGCTTAGAAAGCCGGCGCCATAATGCATAGGTAACGCCAGCACATAAGTATCAGCACTCACACCTGTATTACCCAGTAACAGGCTGCCACCAAAAGCGATAGGCAATACAAAAAATGTGATTAGTAACAGGTATAATGGAAAAACCCAAATGGCTTTTTTCAAATGGTTCTCTTTCACATTTTCTACCACTGCAATCTGAAATTGCCTGGGTAAAAAAACAATGGCAAGCATGGATAAAAGTATCAGCCCCGTCCAGGTTGTGTAAGGCGTATCCTTACTGAATTGAAATAGTTTTTTCAGCGTATCATTTTCTGCGGCTTTGGAAAAGATATCTCCAAAGCCATTAAAAAGTCCAAACGTAACAAATAAGCCAACTGCTACAAATGCAATAAGTTTAATGATAGATTCAAATGCAATAGCAGCTACCAGTCCCTCATGTTTTTCGGATGCATCAATGGATCTTGTTCCAAATAAAATGATAAAGAATGCCAGAACACCTGAAATATAAAATGCATTGTCGCCGAGAATATTTTTAAGGCCGGTTCCGCTTTCAGTAGTGGCCGTTAAAATATTCATGCTGCCCGAAATGGCTTTTAGCTGTAAGGCTATATAAGGGATGATACCTACCATGCACAATATGGTAACCACTACTGCAAGAGAGAAATTTTTTCCGTAACGGATAGAGATAAGATCGGCGATACTGTTGATGCGCTGGGTTTTACAAATACGGATGATCTTTCTTAACAATGGCCAGAACAAAGCAGCCATGATAGTAGGCCCGATGTATACAGCCAAAAATTCTATTCCTTTGGCTGATGCCTGCCCTACGCTTCCATAGTAAGTCCAGGCGGTGCAGTAAACTGCCAGCGACAATGCATACACATAGCCGTTGTTAATGATGCTTCGCCCTTTCTTTAGTCTGTACTCAGCGTAATAAGCCACACCAAACAGCATAGCCAGGTAAAACAAAGCGCTTAGTATGGCCACCATATTATTACTCATCGGGCTTCTTTTGTTTTCCTTCAGCAATTCGGTGCAAAACAACAATAGTAACTATCCAAACGATCAGAACATACAAAAATAAAACCGGAACACCAGCAAACATAACCGCCCTGTTGGCTACTGAAATAAAAGGAAACGTAAATAACACCAGCAACAAAACACTGAACAGGGTTAGCTTTTGTTGTTTGAGTTTACTTTGCATATCGTTATAATAAAAAGGATAACATAGTTCACCCAATTTAGGTAAACTATATTATCCTGTCAAAAAAAGCGTTGCTATTAATAGTCTGTTATCTCTGCAGAGCTCTCAGGAAGATGATCATACGCATCCTGGAAAGCATAATAACCGAAAATTAAAAGTCCAATACATATCGGCAGGAAGATGATCAGAATGATACTCCATTGCAGGGTAACATTTGCTTTGGTTGCTTCAGTTGCCTTACCGATTTTTTCTGCAGCCTGCCAAAACAGGAACCCTACAATTGCGGGAGCCAGCAGCATCCAGATAATTCCTAAATATTTTTTTATTGCGTTCATATAATTATGTTTTAAAGTTATTGAAATTAATCCATCACATCTTCATCGATATGATTGCGCAGATAAATAGCGCCGATCACAAAGCAAAGTGCAGCAATACCAATCGGGTACCATAAGCCGGCCAGCGGATCACCCGCAGGTAATTCCTTTGTTTTGGTAAACTCTACGATCAATGTACCCAGGAAAGGGACCAGTCCGCCAAATACACCGTTTCCGATATGATAGGGCAATGACATAGAAGTGTAGCGGATCTTGGTTGGGAATAATTCTACCAGGAAAGCAGCCATCGGACCATACACCATGGTTACAAAAATGATGAGCAAAAATACCCAGCCTACCATTTTCCAGAAAGTATTACTGTCTAAAGATTTTTCAATCACTACACCAGGCTTTGCAGATTTTTTTTCCGTGTTGATATAAGTAATTCCTTCAGGTAATGTAACTCCGGCAGCAGCTTTGGCTTTTACAGTAATAGTATCCATTCCTGCTGTACTATCTTTCTTTGCAATGATATATGCTATGGAAGCCGTTTTGCCTTTATATTCCTCCGCAAAATGCAAAGTATCTGTTTTGGTAAAAGTATATACAGCGCCATCGGTATAAACTGAATCATACTTTACACTTACCAGCGCTTTCTTTTTATCCTTTGCATCGATAGCTGCAAGAGGATCAGATTTCTTTGTTTTTGAAACATCCAGTATTTCTCTTTTTGCAGCCACATTGGTATAATCAAGAAATTTCTGATAAACAAACCTGTAGCTGAAAACTGCCAGCAGCATACCTATCAACATGATCCATTTTCTTCCAACTTTATCACTAAGCGAACCAAATATTACAAAGAAGGGAGTTGCAAAAAGTATAGCGATCAAAAGTATATTCCTGGAATCAACAAAATTTACTTTGCAGATATTCTCAATAAAAGTTTGTGCATAAAACTGTCCGGTGTACCAAACAACACCTTGTCCCATCACTGCACCAAACAAGGCAAGCAGCACCATTTTAAAGTTGGCACGGTGGCCAAAACTTTCTTTCAATGGATTAACAGATGTTTTTCCTTCTGCTTTTACTTTGGCAAACATAGGCGACTCACTCATGCGCATGCGAATGATGATGGATACTATTACCAGCAGCAAAGAGATCCAGAAAGGGTAGCGCCATCCGCCCCATTCTGCCGAAAAACTGTCAACGCCCTGGCTGTTACGGATCAGCAGAATAATACCCAATGCCAGGAACAGCCCAAGCGTTGCCGTTGTTTGTATCCAGCTTGTCCAGTAACCACGCCTTTTTGCAGGTGCGTGTTCAGCCACATATGTTGCAGCGCCACCATATTCACCGCCTAATGCTAGGCCCTGTATCAATCTTAATACTAGCACAATGATGGGTGCAGCCCATCCAATACTTTTAAAACCTGGTACCAATCCAATGGCAAAGGTTGATCCCCCCATTAAAATAAGCGTAAGTAAAAATGTGTACTTACGGCCAATCAGATCGCCCAGTCTGCCAAAAACTAATGCGCCGAAAGGCCTTACAATAAAGCCTGCGGCAAAAATGGCCAGCGTACTTAATAATGCTGATGTTCCTGAATCTTCAGGAAAGAACTGCTTGGAGATGATGGTAGCCAGCATACCAAATATGTAGAAGTCATACCATTCGATCAGCGTACCAACGGAAGATGCCCCGATGATAAAGCCCATCCCTTTTTCTGTGTTATTATTATTCATGTCAGTTGTGGTTTAGTGTTTAAAAAGAAAAAGTGGTTGTTATTAGCACACGGGTATTATTGATCTTGTCGGTTGTGCCGGTTACTTTAGAATCGGTACTAACAGATCCGTATTTTGCAGCTGTGTATTCGATTTCGCCTCCAAACTTAAATTTACCGGAAATAAATTCAACACGGGGAGATACCCTGAAAATATTTTTGATTGCCCTGCCCGTTACCGCAATACCTCTTCCGTAAGCCGCAGTAGCACCGGTCTTCGCTCCGTCATTGGATGTGTAGCCAAAAAATAATCCGGGAACAATTTTCTTTCCATTGCCTGATACATCAAACCAATAAGACTGCGTTTTGGTGGCATCATAAGTTTCTATCGCTCCTGGTGTGGCCACATAGCCAAGGTAACCACCAACCATCACATGATCAGTGAGATTTTCTCCGATTACAGCTTCAGTTTTTATGGTAACGGGTTTGGTGATAATTTTTATATACCCAATGAATGATGTACTTCCTACTCTTTCATTACTGACCACATTAGGTGTTCCGGAATTCAATCTTGGCCTTAGTGATTTATAATCAACCCCTGCACCAGCAACCAGTTTTGCACCCTTGTATTGAAATTGCAAATGCATGTTTGGTACCGTGCTGTTACGCATGGGGTCATTGGCATTGTATCCGGATGGAGCAACACTGGCAAAATCTCTTTGTGCAAGCACAGCAACGATCAATGACATTTTATTCTTCTTATCCAGTTTTTGGGTAAGCCTTACCTGCGGACTTCTGTTAAAAGGCTGAAAAGGCATACCCGTATTAAAATCTATTACACCAGGGTAACAATCTGTAACAAACATAGGATGCCAGTATTGGCCGAATGCAAGCTGGGTCTTTGTCCAGTCGAGCTTTGCCCAGGCATGCCTTAGGCGAAATTCATTGATGCCGCCATCAAAGTTTCCGAAGAACTCCGCTTCAAGTGTGGCAGAAGTTTTTGCGCCAAAAGCATCAGGACCGGTAATGCTTCCACCAAGACGTGAGGTAATGGCCAGCATGTGAAAGGTAGGCGCTGCATTGATGTCTTTGCTATTTGCATCTAAAGACTTGTCTTTTGCATACAAAGAAAGATCTCCCTCCCTGGCCGATATCAGTTGCCTGGAATCATACATGATATCGTTTCTCACAAAACCATAAAGTTTGATTCCCCAGGTAGCCGGATTTTCTGCAGGCTTGGCCGGAGTTGTTTGTGCTGTTGCGTTTTGTTGAATTGAAACGCATACAACAAAACAGCAAAGTAGTGAATGTAAAGCAAGTTTTTTCATCGTTAATCGTTTTGAGTTCCGGCATTATTGCCAAAAAGATCATGACTCAAAAGTTGATTAAATCAAATGAAAAACAAATCGCAAAGTATATCGCTGCTAAAAGTATATTTTTTTAAAGACTGTTCTTCTTGAATCTTTCCCATTTTATCAGCATGAATTTATCGCCCAGTTCAGTGATCATACAACCGGCACTTTGCAGAAAATCCTTTTCTGCAAAAAGGCTCATTAATTCAGTATGCGTAAGTACCTGGTAGGTGGGATGATAGTTATTATTTTCAGGTGATTTTACACCATATTTTTTAACCCAGTTCATAACAGATACATGGCTGATGCCGAGGATGCGTTCAATTTCGCGGTAAGTAACTCCCTCAATGTACAATTGCAAAGCCTTAATAACATAGTATGGATCGATACTTTTTCCTTCTTTTAAAACCGTAAAGGAAAAACCGCAGGGCTTACAGCGAAATCGCTGTCTTCCTTTAACGACGCCGCTTTTGATAAGTTCTTCGCTTCGGCATTTGGGGCAGGCAATCTGTTTCATAAAATAAATTTATAGCATTGGCTATACTTATTTAGCAAAACTATACCAATTTAGCAATATTTAATTCTTTGGCTTTTCATTGTTTCATACTTTTAACCTGAAATAAAAACGATTGCTATGTCATATCCTTATCAGATCAAAAGTTTAGAACAATATCACAGCGATTATAAAAAAAGTGTTGAAGATCCTGAGAGTTTCTGGGCTTCGGTTGCTGATAATTTTGTGTGGAGAAAAAAATGGGACCGTGTACTGGATTGGAATTTTACAGAACCAAAAGTTGAATGGTTCGCTGGTGGTAAACTCAATATTACCGAAAACTGCATCGATCGGCATTTAAAAACAATGGCTGATAAACCCGCCATCATCTGGGAGCCAAACAACCCCGAAGAAAGAGTAAGAGTAGTTACTTATGCCCGCCTGCACAAGAGGGTTTGCCAGGTGGCGCAAATGCTGGTTAATAATGGCGTGAAAAAAGGAGATCGTGTTTGTATATATATGGGTATGGTGCCCGAACTGGCTTATGCCGTGTTGGGGTGTGCAAGAATTGGTGCTATACACAGTGTAATATTCGGAGGCTTTAGTGCACAAAGCATTGCAGACAGGCTGTATGATGCACAGGCAGATTTCATTATTACCTGCGATGGCGCTTACCGTGGTGGAAAAGACATTCCGCTTAAGTCTGTGATTGATGACGCACTGATAGGAAACAGAACCATAAAAAAAGTGATTGTTTATACCCGTACAAGAACTCCTGTTTCTATGATCAAAGGAAGAGATGTTTGGTGGGAAGATGAAATGGAACACGCAGAATCTCAGATAGAAAAAGATGGTGTGGTATCCTTTCCTGCGGAAGAAATGGATGCCGAAGATCCCTTGTTTATTTTATATACAAGCGGCAGCACCGGCAAGCCAAAAGGTGTGGTGCATACCTGCGCCGGTTATATGCTATGGACCAACTATACTTTTGTAAATGTGTTTCAATATAAGCCGGGTGATATACATTTCTGCACAGCAGATATTGGCTGGGTTACAGGCCACAGTTATATTGTATATGGCCCACTGAGTGCCGGTGCAACTTCCATGATGTTTGAAGGTATACCCACCTGGCCGGATGCCGGTCGTTTCTGGGATATAGTAGAGCGCCATAAAGTGAATTGCATTTATACAGCTCCAACTGCCATCCGAAGTTTGATGAGCTATGGAACAGATCCAATAAAAGGAAAAGATCTTTCTTCATTAAAAGTTTTGGGCACCGTTGGTGAACCTATTAATGAAGAAGCATGGCATTGGTACGATGAAAATATAGGTAAGGGTAAATGTCCCATCATAGATACCTGGTGGCAAACAGAAACAGGAGCCTGCCTGATCAGTAACCTGGCTGGAGTAACACCATCAAAACCAAGCTGGGCGACGCTTCCAATGCCTGGCGTACAACCTATTTTGGTTGATGAGCAAGGCAATGAAATAACAGCAAAAGATGAGAACGGTATCATGAAAGGCAATCTTTGTATTAAAGCACCATGGCCTGGTATTTTAAGAACTACCTGGGGCGATCATGAACGTTGCCGCACCAATTATTTTGCAACCTATCCGGGTTTATATTTTACAGGCGATGGTGCATTGAAAGATGAGGATGGAAATTACCGCATCACCGGCCGTGTTGATGATGTATTAAATATCAGCGGCCACCGCATAGGAACTGCAGAAGTTGAAAATGCTATCAATATGCACTCGGGAGTAGTTGAAAGTGCTGTTGTAGGCTATCCGCACGATGTGAAGGGCCAGGGCATTTATGCATTTGTTATTTACAATGGACACCATGGTGATGAGAACCTGACAAGATTGGATATAAATCTTACCGTTTCAAAAATTATTGGCCCCATTGCAAAGCCTGATAAGATACAGTTTGTAAGCGGCCTGCCAAAAACACGCAGCGGAAAAATAATGCGCCGCATTTTAAGAAAGATCGCGGAAGGCGAAACTTCAAACCTGGGAGATACAACCACTTTACTTGATCCCGGAGTTGTGGAAGAAATAAAAGATGGAAAATTATAGTCCTTCGATTTTTATGTCTTTGAATACATTTTCGCAGGCATTTAGTTTTATTTCGCCTTCACGTAAACTGGTTTTAATTCCGTTTTCTTCTGTCTCGAGTTTAATTTTATAAACCCCAGACTTAAGTTCATACAGGCATTCCTGGTTTCGGGGTAATATTTTTAAAGCCAAAACTGAGGCCTCATAAGTATTACCGTTTCGCCTGTAAAGACTTACCAGCAATGGCTTTCCGGTAGAATTTTTAACACAGATATCTGTTGTACTTTTTACAGCGCAGCTATCCGCTTTTTTTGCAGCAGGCGATTCTGACGTCAGCGTGCTTTTGGGTGTTTTGAAAACACGTACCAGTTCTACCAGGGTTTTTCCACCTTCTATAATATTTGCTGCGGTACTATTTTGTGCAGATGTATTAGCGTTTATTAAAACTGCTGCTGCAATGATCAGTGTTCTCATAAGGGTATATTTTGTTATAGTCTTCAAATATGAAGATGCATTTTTAAATTACTTTACATAAATAAAAAAGCATGGCAATAAAAAAGAGCCCCGTAAACGAGGCTCTTTTGGTATTTTTTTCTAAAGATCAATAACCAAATATCTCTTCCAAACTCAGTCTTTTCAGCTCACCATATTTTTTCATGGTTTCTTCGCTTACTTTTTTGTCGGATGCTACAACACAGTAGGTATAAGGCTTCCCGGCTATATACTCACTATGAAATTGTTTCAGTTCATTGTAACCGATCTTATCAACCGCTGTATAGGTTTTCTTACGGATATCATCTGTTAAACCTTTACGCTGTGCAGCCAGGTAGTTAAATATGATGCCATCCTGTGTGATACGTTCTGTTTCAATATCCTTCTTAATACCTTCACGGGCAAACTTTACATTCTCTGCAACGTTGGGCAGATCGTTCAGCAACTCATTCATGGCAACAATAGATTCATTGAATTTATCGGCCTGGCAACCTACGTAAGCCAATGTGTAGAAAGGATCTTCTTTTTTATCAGGCACTGCATAAAAAGCAAAAGTAGAATAAGCCAATGCTTTGCTTTCCCTGATGGTTTGGAAAACCAGTGCTCCCATACCGCCGCCAAAATAATTGTTGAAGATATCGATCACAGGTTCTTTCTCTGCACTGTAAGCTGCTGTATTACGTACCCAGCGTATCTCACTCTGCACCATATTGTAATCTGCAAACAATACTTCGTTTTTGGTTTGGGTACTGTTGGCAAATTTCACAGGAGCTGTTGCCGCTGTAAACGCAGCGGGGATAGCATGCACGGTTTTTAAACCAGCAGTAAGCTGCGCCAATGGCTGAGGGCCATAGTACAATATTTTATGTGCATGGCTGTTAAGACCATGCAAAATATTTACAAGTTCGTCTGCAGTAGTGTTATTGAGCTCATCATTACTTAACGTATAATTGAAAGGATTCTTCTGGCCAAACCTGGCATAACTTACCAATCCGCTCATAATAGCACCCTTGTTTGCCTTTGCATCTGTACGTGATTTGGTAAGCCTTGCTTTCAAAGATTTCAGCGCAGTTTCATCTGCCTTGCAATTTTTTAAAACATCTTCAAATAACTTAACTGCTTCATTGAAATTTTCCTGCAGCCCTTCAATAGTAACAGTTGTAAACTCGGTAGAAGCGCTTACATTAAAGCTGCACGCAATTTTATAGAATGCCTTGGTGATTTCTTCTGCACTCATTTTATCGGTACTTAAAAACTGCAGGTATTGTGCAGCCAGGCTTAGCTTCTTATCGTTCCAGGTTCCCATGTCGTAGCGGTAACGCAGGCGGAACAAGCTGTTGTCCTTATTCTGCACATACAAAACTTCTGCCGGGCCAATTTTGGCTTTTTGCAGGTCTTTGTTATAATCAAGCCAAACAGGTTTTACCGGGGTAGCCGGCATACTATTCACTTTTTTTACAAAAGCAGATTGTGCATCCCTGTTGGTTTCTACCGGTGTAATGGCTGGTTTTTCAACTTTTACAATGCTCTTATCTTCTCCTTTGCGTTTTAAAATAAATACATAATTATCCTGGAAATATTTATTGGCGAAAGCTACAATATCCTTTTTTGTAAGTTTTGATAACTGGTCGGTATAAGCAACCTGCTCCTGCCAGTTAAGTTCCGATGTAAAAGCATCCATCAGGTCGCTGGCTCTTGATGAATACTTTTCTGTACCCTGTATTTTATTTTTCTTCTGATTGTTGATGATTGAAGTGATCAGGCTTTCATCAAAATTTCCTTTTTTAAGGTTGTCAATTTCACCCAGCATCAATGCTTTTACATCTTCTAAGGACTGGCCCTGTGTGGGGCGGCCCTGCATATATAAAATGCCGTAGTCAATCAAGGTAAATGCAGAAGCAGAGGCTCCCAGCAATTTTTGTTTTTTCACCAGGTTCAGATCCATCAAACCTGCCTTACCATTGGTTAATATCTGCCCAACAAGATCAGCCAGCAGCACATCTTTATCTTTATTGCCCGGTAAACGGAACCCAATGGTAACACTCTCTGCATCCGGTCCTGTTACTTCTGCAGCAATCGGCGATGTGATAGGTTGTTCTGGTTGAAAAGTATATTTTGGAACCGCTTTATTCTGCATATAAGAAAAAGTAGCGTCTATCTTTTTGATCATAGCATCGGGATCAAAATCGCCGCTCATGATAACACCCATATTGTTGGGCACATAATAGGTGTTGAAGTATTTTCTTATTTCAATAAGGGAGGGGTTCTTTAAATGTTCAACGGTGCCAATGGTTGTTTGCAAACCATAGTTGTGATTTTTGAAAAGTTCTGCAAATAATTTTTCATTTACTTTACGTCCGTCATTATCAAGGCCACGGTTCTTTTCTTCATACACAGCTTCCAGCTCGGTATGAAAGATCCTGAGTATAGGATTACGGAAACGCTCGCCCTGCACAGCCAGGTATTTATCAATAGCGCTGGCAGGCACATCATCGGTGTAAACTGTTTGCTCAAAAGAAGTGAACGCATTGGTACCCTGTGCTCCCATCGAGCTCATCATCTTATCATACTCATTGGCAATGGCATATTTAGAGGCTACGCCCGATACAGAATCGATACGATGATAGATCGCTTTGCGTTTTTCAGGATCGGTTGTTTTGTTATACTCTTCATACAATGCGTCAATCTTATCCAGCTCAGGCTTTTCTTTACTCCAATCCAGCGATCCGTATTTATCGGTTCCTTTAAACAGCATATGTTCCAGGTAATGAGCCAGGCCCGTGTTTGTTGAAGGGTCTGTTTTACTACCGGCTTTGGTAGCAACATAGCACTGAATGCGTGGGTCTTTACTGGTAGGACTTAATATTACCGTAAGTCCGTTCTTCAATGTGTAGAACCTGGCTTTGGCCGGATCGTTGGTCACATATTTGTATGTGTATCCGCCTGAAGTAGCTTCCTTCCACTCGTACTTGCCGGTTTGTGCAAATGCTGTAACTGTGCCCGCAAGCAGCAACACCATAAACAGCTGTTTTAAAATTCGCATATTAATTGTATTTGGTTTTTAAAATGAGCGGCTAAAGTACATATTCTGTAACTTAAATTCATACCGTTCACAATATTATTAACTTTACATTTGAAAAAATAAAATGGGCATATGAACCGACTCTTTAAAATACTGCTCAGAAGCCTGGTTGCTGTTTTTGTGCTTCTGAACATAGTAGTAGCTTTTCATGCATATAAATTCACCCATTTTTATAATAATGGAGAGATAAGTTTAAAAAAGAAGGAAGAAAAAACCGGCTGGGATAAAACCAAAGAAATGTTCTTTGGCATTAATGCCGAAAAGAAGAAGAATGATATTACCACCGATTCAACTTTTAAAACCGTTTACTTAACAACAAAAGACGGCCTTAAACTGGAAGCCTGGTATATTGCTGCCACCGGCAATAAAGGAACGGTTATATTATTTCATGGGCATGGCGGCAATAAATCGGGAGTAATTAATGAGGCTGAATCATTCAATAAAATGGGCTATAATACCATGCTGGTCGATTTTAGAGCTCACGGCGGCAGCGAAGGCAATACCTGTACCATTGGCTACGATGAAAGTGAAGATGTGAAACTGGCTTTTGATTATATTAAAAACAAAGGAGAGAAAAACATGGTGTTGTGGGGCATTTCCATGGGCGCTTCCACCATCACCAAAGCCGTAAATGATTACCAGCTTGATCCGCAAAAAATAATTTTAGAAATGCCCTTTGGTACTATTAAAGATGCCGTGCATGGCAGGTTAAAAATTATGGGCCTTCCGGCCGAACCTATAGGAACCCTGCTTACTTTCTGGGGTGGAACCGAGCATGGATTTTGGGCCTTTGGTATGAAGCCGGAGGAATTTGCCGGCAGCATTAAATGCCCCGTGTTGCTGCAGTGGGGCTGCAACGATCCCAGGGTGAGTAAATCTGAAGAAGATATTTTATTTAACAACATCTCCAATAAAAATAAAAAGTTTGTGATTTACGAAACGGCTGCCCACGAAAGCCTTTGTAAAAAAGAAACTGCAAAATGGGAAACAGAAATCGCTGCTTTTTTACAATGACCGACCCGAAAAAAATATCCATTCTTGATTATACCTATGATTTGCCGGCAGAAAGGATCGCATTACACCCGCTGGCAGAAAGGGATGCATCTAAACTGCTGATTTATAAGAATGGTAAAATACAGGAAGATGTTTACAGGAACATTGCAAGCCATTTACCCGCCAACAGCTTGCTGATCTTCAACAATACCAAAGTGATCAAAGCCCGTATCCGCTTTCAGAAAAGCAGTGGCGGCATGATTGAAATATTTTTACTGGAACCATACGGAACAGATTATACCACAACCTTATCTGCAACAAATAAAGCCTCTTGGAAATGCATGATTGGCGGAGTGAGTAAATGGAAAGAACCGGAATTAAGTTTTTTAGTTGGAGCCTTAACCTTGAGAGCAAAATTAGTTGAGAAACTTTCTGATGCTTATGTAGTTGAATTTAATTGGGATGGAGGTATGAGTTTTGCAGAAGTATTGGAACAGGCCGGCGACATTCCACTGCCGCCATACATAAAAAGAAAAACCGAAGAGGAAGATACAGCAAGATATCAAACCATTTATGCTGCAGATGAAGGTTCAGTAGCGGCGCCAACAGCAGGACTGCATTTTTCAGAAACAGTTTTTAAAAGTCTTACAGAGAAAAATATTCAGACCGGTTTTGTAACACTGCATGTTGGTGCAGGCACTTTTAAACCGGTAAAAGCCGCAATCATGCAGGATCATGAAATGCATGCCGAGTGGATAGATGTGAGCTATAACATGATTGAGCAACTGGCCGGGCAATTGCACAAAACCATTGCAGCAGTTGGAACAACGTCGCTGAGGACCCTGGAAAGCCTGTATTGGATGGGCGTTAAAGCCATGCTGCAGCCACAAACAAAACAATTGAACATCAGCCAGTGGGAAGTATATGAACCTCCATTAGCCAACTGTACTATTTCGGCAAAGGAGTCATTATTAGCTTTAGTTAGCTGGATGAATGAAAACAGGCTGCAAAGAATATTTACACAATCGCAGATATTGATTGCACCGGGCTATTCATTCAAAATAGCCAAAGCCATTATCACCAACTTTCATCAGCCGCAATCAACACTGCTTTTACTGGTTGCAGCTGCTATTGGTAAAGACTGGATAACAAATTATGAGTATGCCATGCAACATGATTTTCGCTTTTTAAGTTATGGCGATGGCAGCCTTTTATACATCAACCCATAAAATTTATCAGCAGTTAAGTTCTGCTGTCTTAATTTTATGCAATAACTAAATTGTTTTATGACGCTAAAGAAAATTATACGAACCCTTTTTGATAATACCGGCATCTATATTGGTAAACGCCCAACCTATAAAGGCAAGGCAAATTTTAATGTAGATGGTTTCTCTTATGGCTTTGTTTTTCCTTCGGCCAATTATGCTCCCTGGCAGGGCGACGCATCATTTATGAATATTTATAACCAGATAAAAGGCAATACGCTGGTTGATATTTACCGTTGTTACGAGCTGTGGCAACTGGTAAAAAAAGTGCAATCGCTTAACCCGCAAGCAGCAATACTGGAAGTAGGTGTATGGAGGGGTGGTACTGCCGGCATCATGTCGCAGCAATTAGCCGATATCAAAAGCAACACAACTCTATACCTTGCTGATACATTCTCCGGCGTGGCTAAAGCCGGCGCCAATGATAGTTTTTACACCGGTGGCGAACACAGCGATACCAGCCAGCAAATTGTGGAAGATGTTTTAAAAAATAAAAGCAGGTATCCGAATTACAGGATATTAAAAGGAATTTTCCCTGAAGACACCGCTCACGAAATTAAAGCTGATGAACAGTTTGGCCTATGCCATATTGATGTAGATGTGTACACATCTGCAAAAGATATACTGGAATGGGTTTGGAACAAATTGATACCGGGCGGCGTAGTAGTTTTTGATGACTATGGATTTCATAGCTGTACCGGTGTTACCAAGCTGGTAGAAGAATATCGCAACCATGCAGACAGGCAGATCATACATAACCTGAATGGCCATGCCATTATGATAAAATTAAAATAAGTTGAATTTTACTGGCGTATAGTAACAGGCGTACCCACAGGTATATAACTGTACAGATCTTTCATCTCAGTATATTTTACAGAAACACAGCCATCGGTCCAGTTATAGTAACTGTCAATGGTCCATTCTTCCTGAGGCCTGGTGGCATGTATGGCAATTCCATCACCAATTTTAGCATTTTTGGGTATCAACCCTTTTGCCTTCCTGTCATTAAATTTTTGAACACTTGTTTGATTGGGATAATCGAGCAGTAGTTCCGGGCCCCATTTCTGGTGTATCTTTTTAAGCACTATTTTAAAGTTTCCATCCGGAGTACGTTTATCACCTTCCCGCATTTTGTCACTTAAGTCCTTACTGCCAAACACGATAGGATATGTTGCGTACCAGCCTTCGTCATCGTACACATACAGCTCATATTCACTTTTATCAACAATAATATAATATGGATTACGCACTGTGTCTTTTATAACAACTTTGGGCTGTTGTTTTGCAGTCTTTTTAGGTACCGGTTTCTTTTTGGGCACAGGAACAAATGATACCAATAAAACTACTGAAGCCAATATGCTGATCTGGAAGAACCTGGTGGTATTCATTTGCTAAAAATAATTTTCTTTTCAGACACAAACGACGTGCCGCATCAGAAAATTTTACCCATGTGGAAAAGATTAACAAAAAATAAGGGGGAACGGAAAATAAAGAACTGGCCGGGTATTTATAAACTACCCGCCAGCTTTAAAATATATTGCTAAATTTTAATGAAATACTTTCTGATCAAGGGTCTTAGCCTGGTCGATCATTTTTTGCAGCTGGTCGGCTGATGGTACACGGCCACTTAAATTTTTAGCAGCATTTACCTCCTCCATTTTAGCCGCCAGGTTAGCCGCATTGCGGGTTGCCAGTTCCTTTACCGTATCAACCCCGGCAGCTTCCATCAGTTCGGATATTTGCCCGGCAATACCATCAATTCGGTGCAGGTCGCTGTGGTTAACCCAGGTAAGTATCTTTCCGTCGTCTATGCCGGTTGCATCAGCCAGTTCCTTGCGGCCGGCCCTGGTACCGCCCTTTGCAAGCATATCATCGGTAGTATTTATTCCGGCTGCATTTAATTTTTCTGCATAAACAGGCCCTATGCCTTCAATGTCGATAATGTTGTAAGCCATTTTTTTGGTTTTTAAGATGAATAAATATTTCTACTGTAAGATTAATAAAAATCAAAAACAGTTGCATAAAAAAACTCCCGGAAATTCCGGGAGTATATATTAAAACCCCGCCCCCTCACCCATTTTGGTAAAACCGCCACGGGCAAAGGGTTGGGAGAGAGAGCCATTACCAATAGCTAAACCTGAAGCCTACATTAAATGGCCTGATATCCAGGCTTCTTTCATACATCGACTTAGGGCTGTAAGAACCGTACAACATTACCGGCCCAAAGCCCAGTTCGGCTACATAAGATAATTTAAATCGTTCCAGGTCATAATCGCCACGGTTCTTTAATTTACCTCTTTCGCTGCTTACCTGCTTATTACGCTGGCTGTATAAATAGCCGGCACTTACACCCATACTCAGACTGAACCTGTTCTTTCTTTCGTCGGCATTGGTTACAAAATTCAACATCACTGGCACGGTTACATAATCTGCTGCCAGCTTGTTTTTTGAGAATGAAATAGAATCTCTGAATATAAAAGGCGCATTGGTTTGTGTATTTGCGGTGTAAGGTACCGTTCCGCCTTCGTTATAATTGATGGCCGATTTATAGCGGTAGTTATTCAGCTCAACACCCAGGCCGTATTTAAGGTGAACGTGATGCTGTACCAGGTTAAGCCGCTGCATAAAAACCCAGATGTTTACATTTACACTTTTACCAGCCCTGAGTTTAAAGTCATTTTTATCCAGGTTAGGAAAACCGGGCCGGTTTACCAGGTAGCTGCCGGCATTGGCATAGGTTGTTTTATCGTTGTAGTTGGCAAAGCCAAGGTCAACGATCCACCAGTTAGTACTGATGTTCTTTCTTTTCTTTTTACCATTGTCGCCACCGATGCTTACTGACACATCATTATTTTTTTTCCCCTTTTTTACAATCACCAGGCCGCCTACCCTGATGGTATCTTTGTTTTCATTTTTTTTCTCTGGTGCATCCTGGGCCATTGAGTTTAAGCAAATAATTGCTGTGGCTAAAAGTAGAATTAGCTTTTTCATCTGTTTCAATTTTTAAGTGATTATTTTAATGCGATCTCAAAGCCGGCTATTTTAATTCCCTCGCCGGTTTTTACATTGGTGGTACGCTCCAGCACACGTTTTGCTTTACGTATAAAACCACCCAATGCCGATCTTTTTCCTTTGCTGTCATCCACATTCAGATAACGGCTGTTATTGTCTCCCTCATCATTAGTATTGGTATTTACAACCTGTATGGCTGTAAGATTGGTATTGGTTGTACTGTTGTCCGGATCTGTAACAACAGTCCTGTTTTCTTTAGGATTTATTTTAACAACAGCATCATTGCTTCCGGAAACCCTGATATTATTGTCATTTTCAGATTGTACGTTACTGGCGATGGTTTTGTTACTTGATCCGTTGTTATTTTTTTCAAAATACGGTTTGGGTAAATTATTATCAGGCCTTTTTGAATTGTTGCTTTGCAGTGTTACAGCTTGATTGGAAGCAGTGTTGCTTTGTTTTTCAGCACTGTTTAGTTTTTCATCAGGAATTGTATTTCTTTCGCCTGCTTGTATTTTTGTATTAGTTTGTTGATCAGTTGACGCTGTACTATTTTCCGCAGCAGCGTTTTCAACAGTTGATACCATTTGTTTAGGATCAGCTACAGTTTCTGTTTTTCCCTGCTGCATTTCTATTTTATTCTCTTTCACAGCCACTTCGGATCCACCTCCCTTTTGAGAACTGTTTTGATAAACAGAAACTCCTGTCCAAAGCCCAAAACCCAGCAATACAGCGGCGGCAGCCACACGCCACCATCTAAATCCAACCACTTTGCCGGCTTCTTTACGGTACAGCAACGCCTTATCCTCAAAAACAACTTCCATATCGGGCTGTAGTTTTGTTTGCTTCAAAATATCCCATTCTGCTTTTGCAGATGCGCTGGTGTTCAACAATAACTGAACCGCATTTTTATCTGTGCTATTCAATTCATCGTCGGCATATAGCAAAAGATTTTCCTGCAGGGCAGAAATATCTTCTTCCATATACAACCAGTCTTTTTTATGCAAAACAATATCATCGGCATTTACCACGGTTTGCTGCAGTAAAGCGAGTTCCATCTGCAGATCCGGATTTTCCTGCACAAATACTTCTACAGCTTTCCTGTCTGCTGCAGACAATTCCTTATCTACATACAGCAAAAAAAACTCTTCGTAATTATGTCGGTTAATGTTCATTCTTTTCTATTACACGAATTAAATCGGATTACACGAATTGTTTTTAATTCGTGTAATTAGTGCAATTCGAACAATCAGTGTCATTTTATATAACGTTTTCCGGGCTCACAATATACTCCCTCAGCTGCAACCTGGCCCGGTGTAAATATACTTTTACCTGGCTCTCGTTCAGACCGGTAATCTGCCCTATCTCCTCGTAACTATATCCCTCATAATCTTTCAGCAAAACCAGGCTCCGTTGTTTTTCACTCAGCTTATATAAAGCCTCATTCAATATTCTTTTGGCATCATGTTTTTGCTCTCCGCTTCCTTTGGCGTTTTCCGAAAAGCCTTCGCTCAGCACAATTCTTTTATTCTTTCTTACATGATCTATCATCTGGTTATAAGCGATCGTAAACAGGTAGCTTTTACTGCGTTCATTTTCCACCTTGTCCCTGTTTATCCAGAGTTTTTCAAATGCACCCTGCACCACATCCTTTGCGTCCTCATTATGCCTCAGGTTTTTGAGGATAAATCGGTACACATTGTCTGCATACAGGTTTACGCATTCATTATATTCTCTCTCCGTCATACAAGGTTTGGTGGGTTAAAGTTACCTCAAGTTGGCTGTTTTGGGTATAATACGAAGGTGAATCATAAAAAGTTACAGTAAAAATGGAAAAAAGTTAATTTTTATTTGATAGAACACTGATAACTGAGGTATAACTGATTTACGCTGAAAAATCCGTCCCTATCCGTTCAATCTGCATCATCAGCGTTCCATTTTACCCTAAATTTGCCCATAATTAACCAACACTATATGAACGAGAAATTTGTCAGCCGCATAGCCGCCGAACTTACCGAAATTGAAAGCGCCGGCCTTTCCAAAAAAGAACGCATCATCAGCAGCGAACAGGGCGCCGAAATTATTGTAAACGGAAAAACTGTTTTAAACTTCTGTGCCAATAATTACCTGGGACTTTCTTCTCATCCCAAAGTGCTGGCCGCCGCCAAAAAATATATCGACCTGCGTGGATATGGAATGAGCAGCGTGCGTTTTATCTGCGGCACGCAGGATATACATAAGGAACTGGAAAAAAAGCTGGCAGATTTTTTAGGCACAGAAGATACTATTTTATACGCAGCAGCATTTGATGCCAACGGCGGTGTTTTTGAACCTTTGTTTGGCGAAGAAGATGCCATTATTTCGGATACTTTAAACCATGCATCCATAATTGACGGTGTTCGCTTATGCAAGGCACAGCGCTACCGCTACGAGCATAATAATATGGATGACCTGGAAGCAAAACTGAAAGAGACACAGCACTTGCGAAGCCGCATTATTGTAACAGACGGCAGCTTTAGCATGGACGGAACCATTGCACAATTAGATAAGATCTGCGATCTGGCGGATAAGTACGATGCTATTGTTATGATAGATGAATGCCATAGCAGCGGCTTCCTGGGAAAAACAGGCAGGGGTACTCATGAATACCGCAATGTGATGGGCCGCATCGATATCATCACGGGAACGCTTGGTAAAGCGCTTGGTGGCGCCAGTGGCGGCTTTACCAGTGGCCGTAAAGAGATTATTGAAATGCTGCGCCAGCGAAGCCGTCCGTATTTGTTTAGTAATACGGTTGCGCCAAGTATTGTTGGTGCAAGTATTGCCGTATTGGATATGTTAAGCGAAACAACCGAGTTAAGAGATAAGCTGGAATACAACACCAAATACTTCCGCACAAAAATGACCGAAGCCGGTTTTGATATCAAGCCCGGTGATCACCCTATTGTACCCATCATGCTGTATGATGCAGTACTTGCACAAAACTTTGCAGCCAAGTTACTGGATGAAGGTATCTATGTGATCGGTTTCTTCTTCCCGGTGGTGGCAAAGGGGCAGGCACGCATTCGTGTGCAACTGAGCGCTGCACATGAGCAAAGGCACCTGGATAAAGCAATAGAAGCATTTATTAAGATCGGGAAAGAACTGGGTGTATTAAAGTAAGACTAAAGCTGTATCGTTAGCGGTTTAAAATTTTTCAGTTCCTTATTATTGGTGCATAGTGCATAAATACATTCAGGCGGTAATGCCTGACGGAACTCTTTTCCATCAATCATATAAGCAATTACAAATTTTCGCTGCCTGTAAATATAATTGGCATAGGCTGTCTCTGTTTTTCCAATTAAAAGGCAGGTATTTTCTCCCTGGTTTATACTAACCATCATGTTGGCCCTGGCAAAAACCCCTGCACCCGTAAGGCGGTTCTTTAATTGGGTATTGTAGCCATTGCGCCCATATTTTTCATCACAGGCAGCCATAAATTCCTTCTTACTCAGTAATTGCTTTTTAATTAAGCCTGCAGCATAGGTACAGGAATCGGCCATTGGATTATCTACTTCCTGTAAATAAAAAAGGATATTTGAAACAGGGATCTTTTTTCCATCCTTATCAACTACGTTAACAGCTATTAAATGAGATCCGTCGAAGGGACAATGCTGAGCCTGCACACTACAATTAAACAGCAAAACAAGTGAAAGTAAAAAGCCAGTTCTCATAAATTGCATACACCGCTTTATTAAATGATAGCCATCAACTAAGTTATTTAATTTCCATCAATTGTATGCTGAAACCCAGTTCCATCTTCAAAATCAGTGAATTGCTTGAAATACCATTGATCCACATGGTTTTATTACCTGTTCCATCTGCAGCATTGTTAATGATAAATGCATCCAGTTTTTTGTCTTCGCCTTTGATCTTTACAACCGGGTTTACTTCATCTTTTTCAGGCCGGTAAAATGTTTCCGGGCTGTTATTATCCAGCTGCATGGTGGTTTTTTTACCGGGCATATCTCCAAAGTTTTTGTACGACATCCATACGGTTATTGCATCTGTCAGATTCAGCTCTCCGCCACGGAAATAATTGATATACTTAGTTGCCTTGTACCGTGCATTGCTGCTGATAATAACATGCCCTTTGGTATTGTTGCTGTTGGTCATTTCGTAATTAAAATCCAAGCCGCCTTTGGGCGTTTCTTGATTGATGGTTACTATAAAATCATATTCATTACCACCTGCATTCACATGGTAAACCAGTTTATCTCCTTTTTTTATTTCATAGCTTCCCGTGCTGCCATCTTCATTCTTGATCATGATGGGTAGATACATTGATTTTACTGATTTTTGGGCAGTGGCGCTGAATGCAAATGCTATTACGCTAAAAACAAGGACAAGCCGCTTTTTCATAAAAACTAATTTAGTTTATGGCATAAATTTAGTCTTCGCCAAAGAACGCTCATATACCCTGTGGGGGGTATTTTTTATGTACTCTATTACATCTTACTTCCTCTCAAAACTCTATCTTTGCTTAGGTAAAAGATGATAAGCATTACCGGACCTGAACGGAGTCCCGATAGCTATCGGGACCACTGAAATTCCACCAGGATCAAATGCTGGTCACAAAAAAATAACATGTCGCAACAATCAGAAACATTTATAGCCAAAACCACGGTTAAAGCCGCCGACCTGGAACACAGGCGCAAGATCAATTTTAATATTGGTAAATACAATGCAGCTGTACCCAAAGGCAAAGATCAATTTGCCGATGTACACCTGGCCCGGGAAAGGGCCAAGAACACAAAATGGCGTGCTATTGAAACACTTGACCAGCAACTGGAAGAATTTGAGTTGAATTTTACCAAGCGTGGCGGCAAAGTGATATGGGCCGAAAACAGCGACCAGGCCATTGAAGAGATACTAAAGATATGCAAGGAAAAGAATTGCAAGTCGCTGGTGAAAAGCAAAAGCATGGTTACAGAAGAAATTCATTTGAATAAAGCCCTTGAAGCAAACGGTATTGAAAGTGTGGAGACCGACCTGGGTGAATATATTCAGCAACTGGATGGCGAAGCTCCTTACCATATTGTAACGCCGGCTATGCATAAGAGCAAGGAAGATGTTGCCAAACTGTTCAATAAAAAATTAGGTACTCCTGTTAATTTTACGCCCGAGCAATTAACGCTAAAGGCAAGGGAAATACTGCGTGAAAAATATGTACAGGCCGAAGTGGGTGTAACCGGCGCCAACTTCATCATCAGCGATATTGGCGGCATTGCGGTTACAGAAAATGAAGGCAATGCCAGGTTGAGTTGTGCTTTTCCCAAAACGCATATTGTGATCGTGGGTATTGAAAAAATGATACCCTCATTAACCGACCTGGGATTGTTCTGGCCACTGCTTTCTACTTTTGGCACAGGCCAAAAAATTACCGTTTACAATACCATTGTTACCGGGCCCAGGCAGGAAAATGAAACCGACGGACCCGAAGATATGTATGTGATATTACTGGATAACGGCCGTACCAATATTTTACAAAACCCAAAACAGCGTGAAAGCTTGTATTGTATCCGTTGCGGTGCCTGCCTGAATGCCTGTCCCATTTATAAAAATGTTGGTGGTCATGCTTATGGTGCAACCTACAGCGGGCCCATAGGCAGTGTTATTACGCCACACCTGCAGGGTATGGATGAGTTCAAGCATTTAAGTTATGCATCATCACTATGCGGTAACTGTACTGAAGTGTGTGCTGTAAAAATAAACCTGCACGAACTATTGCTTGAAAACCGCCACGAATCGGTGGAAGAGGGTTTAACCGGTTTTACCGAACGCATGGCCTGGAAAGCATGGCGTATTGCAAGCCTGAAAAGAGGTATGATGAATATGGGCGGCGGCAGTTTAAAGAACAAAGTAGTGAATGGCATGTTTAAAGGCTGGAAGCGGAACAGGAGCGACCTGAATTTTAGCCAGAAAACCTTTAACCAGCTTTGGAAAGAAAGATATAAGAATTAAAAAATCAAAAGTAAAAACTAAAAAATAGTCCTGCTATGGCGGGACTTATTTATTTTGTGGTGAAATGGTATTGATCTATTCACATATTAGTTCTTCCAGGTTGCTGTATATCTGCCATTTTATTTTTAGAGAACAACTGGGGATCGATTTTGAGTTAACCATCGATTCGGAAGCATTTAAAAATCATGAGGGGGCAAAGATCAACTACAGCGATTCAAAAATTGATGCCAATGAGTTTTACATTCAAAACCATCCCTTACTTTTTGAAAATGAAATTAAAGAACAGGCAATAGATTGTTTTACCAGCAGTGGTAGCAAGACCTTTTTTAAAACAGCCAATTCTGATTTTCCTTTTGACATTTTTGCCGCTTCCTTTTACCTGCTTAGCCGTTATGAAGAATACCTGCCGCATGAAAAAGACGAGTATGGCCGCTTTGCACACAAAAACTCATTGGCATATAAGGAAGATTTTTTGAACCAGCCCCTCATTAATATCTGGCTAAATGAGTTTGCCGATAAACTGAAAGCAAAATCTCCGGCTGGCTCTCTCAGAACAACTTTCAACTTTCAACCTTCAACTTTCAGCTTTCAACCTACTTACGATATTGACATTGCCTATTCCTATAAACACAAAGGCCTGCTGAGAAATGCCGGCGGTTTTATAAAGTCGCCTTCGGCAGAAAGGATTAAAGTTTTAGGCGGCGGAAAAGATCCTTTTGATTGCTACAACTGGCTGAACAATTTGCACAAACAATATCAGCTTGAACCTATATACTTTTTTTTAGTGGCTGAAAAGAACGGAGAATTTGATAAGAATATTTTACCTCGCAAAGAGGCTATGTGGCAGCTGGTAAAAAAGCACGCTGCGTTGTATGAGATCGGTATTCACCCAAGCTGGCAAAGCAATGCAAAACCTTCTTTGCTGAAAAATGAAATGGAATGGCTTGCAGAAATGTCGGGCTTAAAACATATAAACATATCCCGGCAGCATTATATAAAACTCTCCTTGCCGCAAACATACCGCACCTTGATTGAAGCTGGTATAGAAAATGAGTTCAGTATGGGTTATGGCAGCATCAATGGTTTCAGGGCATCTGTTGCCTCGCCTTTTTTTTGGTACGACCTGGAAAAAGAAATTCAAACCTCACTGCGCATTCATCCCTTCTGTTTTATGGACGCCAATGCTTATTACGAGCAAAAGCAAAATGCTGAACAGTCGTTTGAAGAGCTGATGAATTATTACAAGGTTTGCAAAGCTGTGAACGGAACTTTAATTACCATCTGGCACAATAATTTTTTAGGAACAGCAAAAGAGTTTGCAGGATGGAGAGAAATGTATGAACGGTTTATACCTCAGGTTCAGCAATGACCTTTTCCCGGCTTTTTTTAAGACTATAATTTACCAGGAACACACCAGCCAGCGTAACTATAGCTCCCCACAAAATATAAATGGTAAGTTTTTCATTTAAAATAATGGATGCTGTAACCATGGCTACCAGTGGGTTTATATAGGCATACAGCGATGAAATAGCTGCCGGCAGTTTTTTCATGGAGTAAATAAATGCAATGAACGCCAGTAATGACCCCGCCAGCACCAGGTAAGCGATGGCTCCCCAGGCTCTGCCGGAAATACTGCTAAACGCAATGGTTGGTTGTGTGGTTTCTGCGATAATACATAAAACAAAAGCGCTGATAAGCATTTGCCAGCCCGTGGCATAATAAGGGTTAAGCTTTGTTTTGTTTCTTACAATAATAATAGTACCCACACTCCACGAAAGCATGGCGATAACAGACAGGGCAACCCCCAAAGCAAAACCTGCGGGATGATGCTGGAAGGCATTCTCATAAAAGACAATACCAATTCCTGTAATTCCCAGCAGCAATCCGATAAAAGTAAGTATGGTCATATTCTTACTTTTAAAAAATACCCTTTCAATAATTACCACGCTTAATGGATATAAAGCACCTATCAATGCGCTAAAGCCGGTTGGTATATATTGCAGGCTCCAGGTGCTGAAACCATTAGCAATTACAAACATCAGCAAGGCCATGATCAGTAACCATGAAAATTCTTTAAGTGTTGGAAGAGACAATTTTTTATACAGTATAAAAAAAAGTACAAAACAAATACCTCCAAAGAACTGCCGTATATAAGCCATCTGCAGTGCCGGAATATCGGCCACGCCAATTTTACTGGCAACCCAGGTAGTACCCCACACGGTGCTGGTAATAGCAAGCGCCAGGTATCCGCCGGCTTTGCCCTTTGGTAAATTTTTACTGCTGATCAACTATAGTTCTGTTTAATGTTTAAAATGCCTGAGCCCTGTTATAACCATTACCAGGTTATTTATTTTGCAATACTCAATGGAATCTTTATCCCGTATAGACCCTCCTGGTTGAATGAATGCATGAATACCGGCCGCATGTGCAATCTTTACACAATCATCAAAAGGGAAAAATGCATCGCTGGCCAATACTGCGCCGTTCAGGTCAAATGCAAACTGCTTCGATTTTTCTATCGATTGGCGCAGCGCATCAATACGGCTGGTTTGCCCGCAGCCTTTGCCAAATAGCTGCCTGTTCTTTACCAATGCAATGGCATTGCTTTTTAAATGCTTGCATACAATATTGGCAAAGATCATGTCTTCTTTTTCTGTTGCGGTTGATTCTCTTCCTCCTTCCTCTTTCCAATCGGTATAATTACCTGCATCATTTTGTTGTGTAAGTACCCCGTTCAAAACAGATTTAAATTGCTGTGTTGCAGCCAGTGCTTTTTTCTGGCGCAACAATATCCGGTTCTTTTTGGTTCTTAAAATCTCCAATGCTGCTGCATCAAAAGAGGGGGCAACCAGCACTTCAAAGAAAATTTCGTTGATGGCATTTGCAGTGGCCACATCAACTGTGCCGTTGCAAACCAGCACACCACCAAAGGCACTTTCCGGATCACCGGCCAATGCGGCGTCCCAGCTTTCTTTTACAGTAGCCCTGGATGCAATGCCACAAACATTGGTATGTTTTATAATTGCAAAAGTAGTGGCCTCAAACTCAGCAATGATCTGCACAGCGGCATCCACATCTACCAGGTTGTTATAAGATAACTCTTTACCATTCAGCTTTTCAAAAATTTCATCCGTATCTCCATAAAACACACCCTGCTGGTGCGGATTTTCTCCATAGCGTAAAATGGTTTTCTGTTTATTAAAAGGATTGATAAAATCTGAATGATTAAAATAATTGGAGATGGCCATATCGTAACCCGTGCAAACATCAAAAGCTTTAATGGCAAACATGCGGCGATGTTCGATGGTTGTTTCTCCTTTTTGTTCTTTCAGTATTTCTTCCAGTAAACTATAGTCTTTCTTTGCGGCAACCACCACAACCGAAGCATGGTTCTTAGCTGCTGCACGTATCATACTCGGACCGCCAATGTCAATCTTTTCAATGATCAGTTTTTCATCTGTTGTTGAAGCTACCGTTTCTTCAAAAGGATACAGATCAACAATCACCAGGTCGATCTCAGGTATCTGGTATTGCTGCATTTCAGCAACATGTTCTGCATCTTCTCTTTTACCTAATATTCCTCCAAACACAGATGGATGCAGCGTTTTAACCCTTCCACCCAAAATAGATGGATAGGTTGTAAGCGATTCAACAGGCACACAGGGAATCTCCAGGTCTTCAATAAATTTTTGGGTACCTCCGGTTGAATAAATAGTAATGCCCAGCTGATGTAACTGCTGAACAATATTTTCCAGCCCATCTTTATAAAAAACTGAAATTAAGGCCGACTGAATTTTTTTTTGCATTTGTGTTGATTATATGGCTGTATCAGAAATGCCAGCCGGTAAGTAGATAATTCCGGCGCAAATTTACAGATTTAAATTGTAGCAATTGTAAAGCGCTTATCAAAATTGATGTAACGGCTGGAATTTTACTTAATTATCTGATATCGGTTTAGGAATACCATTTAACCAAATTTCGGCCCTGGCATTTTTTAGCACCTGTTGCGGGGTTTTAGCAGTATTAACCGGCTTTGAAATACCGGAACCCTTTACTTCCAGTATTCTCGATGAATTGATCATACGTGAAAGCAGGTAGTTCTTAACAATAGTGGCCCTGTCTTCTGCAAGTTTTGTACAAAAAGCATAAGAGCCCTCGGCACGGTGTGCATGGCCTTCAATACTTATGGTGATCGCTGGGTCGCTTCTCATAATTTTTACCATACTGTCAAGCACCTGGTAGGTCATGGGTATTAATGAAGACTCCTGCAAACCAAAGGGAATCATAACAGCGCCGGAATCCGGACAGCCACCATTATCCCTGTATCCAAAAATGTCCGGGCATTTATCTTCTTCATCAGCAATACCATCTTCATCTTTATCAACAAATACTTTGGGTTTAGGCGGCGGTGGATAAACCAATCGCAATTCGGCCCGGCAGTTTACAAGCAAGCCGTTCTTATCTTTATTTACATATTTCTGGCGGGTTCGGCCCCAGGCTTTTATCTGGTTAATACGGGTTAAGGCAACCCCTCTTCCTAAAATATAGGTTTGTACAAATAAGGCCCTGTTTAACGACAGGTAATAGCAAACCGTGTCGGAACCTTCATCTTTATATGCATAGCCATCTATAGCCAGTGTAATATTAGTATCACGTAGCAAAATACGTATAACACTGTCCAGCGTTTCCATGGTAAATTTGTGAAAAAGAGCCGATTGTTTGTATTCAAACCTGATGACGATCGTATCCTTCTTGCCTGGCGGGTCGGGTTTAAATAATGCTGCAGAATTGTCATAAAAATCCGGAGTACCGGCAGGGCTTCCGGCAAAAACAGAAAAGCCTGCGCACAGAAAAACCGATACAATAAGGTGCCGGAGATAAAGCATCCGCAAATGTAGTGTTATTGTTAAAGAAATTTATGCCGGCAAAAGTACATAATGTAAACACAATGAAAAGCCCGCCAGTTGAAAACGCCGGTTATATATCAATATTGTAGATAAAAGCACCACTTTCAGATACAGAATACCAGCTCAGGTTCAACAACCGGCATTCTTCTTTCCATTTTTCAATTTTCCAGGCCGGGTTTGATGCATCAAAAACAATCAGCTTACATGTAAAAGTTTCTGCAAGCGAAGCTATCCGTATCCTGGGGCTTTTAGATATAATCACCAGGTCGAGTTTTAGTTTTTCGCCCGAAGAAGTATAACTTATTGAAGAATCCGCTACCAGTATTCTTTTATTATTGAACTGAAAAAACATTCCCTGGTTAAAAACAGCTGGCAAAGTATCTGCTCTTTTATCAAGCTGCATGGCAATACGGCCTGGTTTTAAATGAAAATTTTGTAATAATCCGTCTTCAAGCAAAATACTGTCACCAACAAACTGGTAACGGCTGCCAGTTATCAGATCAATGGCTTTACACCTGGGTACATTATACACGATCAGTTTTTGCTGTTTGGCTGTTTGCCAGCTATTATATGCTCCCTGCATAGCAAAAGCCAGCAACGTGAGCAAAGCCATATTGAAATATTTTTTTTGCTTCTGCAATAACCACGCACCAAAACAAGCAATCACTGCATACAATAACCAGGTTGATAAAACAGTAGCCGGTATTCTATCCCACACAGCAAACGACAGATCATTTATCCAGAGAATTATTTTGTTCATAAAGCCAACCAATACAGCCACCAGCTTTCCAACATAGGCGCCTATCAGGGGTATCCATGAAAAAGCAACCAGAACAATTTCGGCATATAAAATCAGCCCGGAGAGCGGCACGGATATCATGTTGGAGATAAGAAACAGGTTGGGGAACTGGTGAAAATAATAAATGCAAACCGGGAAGGTAAGCAGTTGCGCAGCTACAGATACAGCCATCAATTGCCAGGCTTTATCAAGCCATTTATTTTTTATGTAGATACAATTGTAAATTGGTTTTTGAAAAATGATAATACTAAGCACCGCCAGGTAAGATAACTGAAACCCTACTGCCCAAAGAAAGTATGGATTATAACAAAGTAATACAAATGCCGATGCCGCAAGTGAGTTGTAAATGCTGGCCTGTTTATAAAAATTTTTACCTATTGCAATAAATGAAAACATAACTGCAGCACGCAATACAGATGGTGACGCTCCTGTTAGTATGGAGAACAACCAGAGACAGGTCAATATTAAGATCAGTTGCAGCCATTTTGATTTATTGACGAAAGGAATTTTTGCAAACAGCCAAACCAATAGCAGATAAATTAAAGCAAGGTGCATGCCCGATATGGCGATGATATGCACCACACCGGTATTGCTGTATGCCTGTACCAGGTCCTTATCCAGGTCGTTGGTATAGCCTATCAGCAATGCTTCGGCAATGCCCAGTTCATCTTTATCGGCATCCATTGTTTTTTGTAACACACCCAGTATATAAGCCCTTGCCGAAAAGACGAATTGTTTAAACCAGTTTTTTGAGCTTCCTTTTAAAACAACCCAGTCTTTATCCTTTAAAAACACATTGTGATAAATTCCCTGGAAAGCAGCATAGCGTTGGTAATTAAAGGCCCCGGGATTACCGGAGTTTTTTAAAGCCTGCAGGCTTTTATGAACAATTATTCTGTCTCCGTATTGTAAGTCCGGGCCAATACTGTCTTTTGAAAAATACAATAGCAGTTTACCTTCTGTTGCAATAGTATTTCCACCCTGCACAACTGTTTCTACTATTCCATCTGCCTTGTACGATTTGTTTTTTTCTACCGGCGGTTCATCAATACGAACAACCAGGTAGTTGCCCTCTTTGTAATAATTACCATACCATTTCTTGTGGTGTTCTACATCTTGTTGCCAGGTAAGCCAGGCACCTAAGGCTGTAATAATTAGTTGTATTATTATCCCTTGCAATGCCTGTATTTTAAACCTCAGGGCAATAGGCAACATTAAAAATGTAAAATATGCAAGACTGTAAGAAATTAATGCTGACACAATAACCAGTAAAGAAAACTGAAGATACCATTGCAATACAATGCCCAGCATTAAAGGCAGCAGCAGCCGGATGAAGGGAGCTTTCTTCCAGATGGGTATGAAATATTTTTGTTGCATAGAATAAAATAATTTTTAAACTACGTATGTAAATCTTAAAAATTACAGATTGTGGTCTCACACAATAAAACCTTATTTCTTAAACCCAATCCTTTCTCTGTCATCCCATTTTCTTTGCGCTGCTTTTTCATCCAGTAGATTTTCCATGGCATCATAAATTTGATTGAGTTGTACATCATGCTCACCAATTCGTTCTTTAATTTCTTTCAGCTGTTCTTTGATGTCGCTTTGTTTGATTAATACCTGTCGTACAGCTACAAAAGCTCTCATTATAGCAATGTTCATGCTGATGGCTTTATCGGAATTTATTACGCCGCTCAACATGGCAACACCTTGTTCGGTAAAAGCGTATGGAAGGTATTTCTGATGTTGACCCCGGCCATTCTTTAAGGTCACAAATTGTGACCTTAAAGAGTTATCACTTCCTTGGGTTTCAAACTGAAACCTTAGCTCTTCAAACTCTTCTTTAGTGAGCTGAAACATGAAATCTTTCGGAAAACGCTTGATATTACGCTTTACTGCCTGATTTAACACTTTGGTTTCTATTTCGTAGAGGTTTGCCAAATCACGATCTAGCATTACCCTTTCACCCCGTATTTCATAAATCCGGTTTTGAATACTTTGTATTATTTGCATAGGTGTAGTTTTGTAACGGCTCAACAATATATTAAACAAAATCTTTCTTTCAAAAAATAAACTGTTATTTTCTTAGTATTTTGAATTGCCTGATAAAAAAAAGAGATCACAATTTGTGATCTCAAAAAATATTGTTGAAGAAGTAAATGCTATTTACTCAAATGCATACTACGCTCTTTATACAACTGACGGAAATAAGGATCCTTGAGATCTTTGATAAACCGTATTGCTTCGCCCGTGCTTTTCATCTCCGGCCCCAGCTCTTTATTTACACCGGGGAATTTATTAAAAGAGAAAACCGGTTCTTTAATGGCAAAACCTGTCAGCTTTTTCTCAAAAGTAAAATCTTTCAGTTTGTTTGATCCGATCATGATCTTGGTAGCAATATTCAGGTAAGGTATCTGGTATGCTTTGGCTATAAAAGGCGTGGTACGGCTGGCTCTTGGATTTGCCTCAATCACATATACATTGCCATCTTTAATAGCAAACTGAATATTGATAAGCCCTTTTATCTTTAATGCCCGTGCAATCTTTTCAGCATATTCTTCCATGGTATGTACGATCAATGGGGAAAGATTGAACTGTGGCAACACAGCATTACTATCGCCACTGTGAATACCAGCAGGCTCAATATGTTCCATCACACCCATCACATGAAAATCTTCACCATCAAAAATGGCATCTATCTCAGCTTCCTGGCAACGGTCTAAAAAGTGATCAATTAAAATTTTATTGCCCGGCAAATGCTTAATCAAACTCAACACGCCTTTCTCCAGGTCTTCGTCATTGATTACAATGCGCATTCTTTGTCCGCCCAACACATAACTTGGTCTTATTAAAACCGGATAACCAACTTGGTTTGCAACTTCAATAGCTTCATCGGTATTGTAAGCCGTACCGTAATTCGGGTAAGGAATCTCCAGTTCTTTCAGCATATCACTAAACCTTCCACGGTCTTCGGCTATATCCATACTATCATAAGATGAACCGATTATTTTGATACCTTTTTCATGCAAACGTTTGGCAAGTTTAAGTGCGGTTTGTCCGCCCAACTGCACAATTACACCATAAGGTTTTTCGTGCTCAATAATTTCCCAGAGATGTTCCCAGAACACCGGTTCAAAATAAAGTTTGTCGGCAATATCAAAATCAGTTGATACTGTTTCGGGATTACAATTCACCATAATAGCTTCGTAACCGGCTTCTTTAACAGCCAGCAAGCCATGCACACAGCAATAATCAAACTCAATACCCTGGCCAATCCTGTTGGGTCCGCTGCCTAAAACAACGATCTTCTTTTTATCAGTAACCAGGCTTTCGTTGCTTACAAGTTTACTTTCATTAACCGGTTTGCTCTCGAAAGTTGAATAGAAATAGGGGGTTTTTGCTTCAAACTCGGCGCTGCAGGTATCAACCATTTTAAACACACGGGTAAGGCCCATGGCCTTTCTTCTTTCGTAAATGGTTTCAGCATTTTCTTCTTTCATTATCCGAACGATCTGCTCATCGCTAAAACCTAAAAGCTTCGCTTCTTTCAACACATCATCAGGTAAAGTCTTCAGATCGTATTGAGCGATCTGCTTTTCACAATCGCAGATCTTCTGTATCTGGTAAATAAACCAACGGTCAATTTTTGTGCTTTCGCAAATACGTTTGATACTTGCTCCGGCCATCAATGCATCTTTGATGCGGAAGATGCGATCCCATTTTGGAATTTTAATGTATTCGATCAACTCATCAGCATGCATTAAACTCTTTCCATAATAACCCAAACCAACCGCTTCATTCTCCAAACTCTGACAGGCTTTTTGTACCGCCTCCGCAAAACTTCTGCCAATGCCCATTACCTCTCCAACACTTTTCATCTGGAAACCCAGCGTATCTTTTGCTCCTTTGAACTTGTCAAAATTCCAGCGTGGTATTTTTACAATTACATAATCAAGCGCAGGCTCAAAATAAGCCGATGTTGATTGCGTAATTTGATTTTTTAATTCATCCAAATTGAAACCAATAGCCAGCTTGGCGGCAATTTTTGCAATGGGGTAACCGGTTGCTTTACTTGCCAGCGCCGATGAACGGCTAACCCTTGGATTGATCTCCACCACAATAATTTCTTCTGTTTGCGGATTAAGGGCAAACTGCACATTACAACCTCCGGCAAAATTACCCAGGTTGCGCATCATGCTGATGGCGGTGTTACGCATCAGTTGGTAAGCTGTGTCACTCAAAGTCATCACCGGTGCCACGGTTATAGAGTCGCCGGTATGCACACCCATGGGGTCAAAATTCTCTACACCACAAATGATCACTACGTTATCTTCATTATCACGCAACAATTCAAGCTCAAATTCTTTCCAGCCAAGCACCGCTTTTTCAACCAGTACTTCATGTATAGGGCTGGCAGTTAAACCCGCGTTTAATGCATCATCCAGTTCATCTTTACTAAAAACAATGCTGCCACCGCTACCACCCAAAGTGAACGAAGGACGTAATACCAGCGGAAAACCTATCTGCTGTGCAAATTCTTTTCCTTCTAAAAATGAGTTGGCAATTTTTGCCGGGCAAACCGGTATGCCCATTTCTATCATCCACTGGCGGAATTTTTCCCGGTCTTCGGCCTTGTCAATCGCTTTAATATCTACCCCAATCAATCTTACATGATATTGTTCCCAAATGCCCAGCTCATCCACTTCTTTACAAAGATTAAGGGCTGTTTGCCCGCCCATAGTAGGCAATACCGCATCAATTTTATTTTCTTGCAATATCTGTTCAATGCTTTCAACCGTAAGCGGCAAAAGATAAACCTTGTCGGCCATCATCGGGTCGGTCATGATGGTAGCCGGGTTGCTGTTTATCAAAATAACCTGTACGCCTTCTTCCCTTAATGAACGGGCCGCCTGTGTACCTGAATAATCAAATTCGCAGGCCTGGCCTATAACAATGGGGCCGGAGCCGATAATTAAAACTGTTTGAATGGATTTGTCCTGGGGCATAGTGTAATTGCCTGTGTTGTGGCGTGCAAAAGTACTTGTAAAAGATGTAAATAAAAAACCTGTAAGAAAACTTACAGGTTTTTGTGTGTGCATTATCTGCATTACATCAAATCAGATCAATATTAACTCCATGTTCAGTGGCTGTTATAGATGAACCACTACTTATTAATAGGCACATTAACATCCCAGGCGCCTTTTTCAAAAAACTCTATCTCCACTATAGAAGTACCAAAATTAAATGTACACTTGAACGGAAAAACAACACCCCGGAAAACCGTTACTTCTTTATTGGTTAAGGCATTGCTTGATTTGCTGACATAAGTGCCCCTGGTAACCTGGTGGGCTGTCATAAGTGTGCTGGTTTCAAAATTACCGCTTCTGAGGGTTGAACTGCTGTTTAAACTTTCTACAGTAACCGTTACAGAACTCTCTTTATTGTTCATGTTTGTTACCTGCAAACGCCCGATATCACTGGTGGTATTTGTTACCACGTACGGGTTTTCATACTCGCCCTTATAACTATCTTTCTTCCAGTAACCGGTAGTAAGCCTTTCTACCCCATCTTCAAAATGGTGTAATTGTCCTTTACCATCTTTCATTCCCTTTTTCCAGCCTCCGTAGTAATAGTCTCCGTTGCTCCAGGTATACTTTCCCTGCCCTTCCGGAACCCCGTTCTTGAATTCTCCATCGTACGTATTTACCCCTACCGCCTTGCCGTTTCCATTGGCTTTACCGTTCTTGCAATCACCCGTATAAGTTCCTTTTATAGAATCCATTAAAACGGCGCAGTCGGTATTCTGGGCCTGGGCCTTACCAATACCGGCAAATAAAATGAGCATAAATAATAACTGTTTCATAGTAGTTGTTTTGGTTATAAAGTTGTTTAATTGAATAGATGTAATTTTATATCTTATTACATACTGTAAATTCAACTTTCATAAATATAATGATTAAATATATCCTGAGGTCAGTTTTACTTATTTTAATTCTGTTAAATTTCAATGACTGCGGAGCACAGTTTTTTACCCCGCTAAACTATCCTCAGCATTATTTTATATATCCTGTGGTCGCCGCTAAATCGCTGGTTGCCAACTTTGGAGAACTAAGGCCTAATCATTATCACATGGGGCTTGATTGCCGTACAGACCAGGTACAAAATAAAAAAGTACTGGCTGCTGCGGCAGGCTATATTGCCAAAGTTAAAATCGAACCTTTTGGGTTTGGCCGTTGCATCTATATCAATCATCCAAATGGTTTAACAACTGTATATGCACACCTGAACGACTTTTATCCGGCATTGGAGCAGTACGTAAAAGATATGCAGTACAAATTAAAAAGCTGGGCTGTTTTTTTAGACATTCCTGCTGGTTTATTTCCGGTACAAAAGGCCGATACCATTGCGCTTAGCGGCAATACAGGCGGATCCCAGGGACCACACACCCATTTTGAAATAAGGGATACAAGAACCGATAAGGTTTTAAACCCGCTTTTGTTTGATTTTGGAATACCGGATACCATTGCGCCCCTGGTAACTAAGCTGGCTGTTTACGACAGAAATATGAGCACCTACGAACAAAGCCCCAAAATCTTTGCAATAAAAAAAACAAAAGATACTTTTATAACAAACCCGCCTGTAATAATCGTAAGCAGTAACAGGATAAGTTTTGGTATTACCGCAACTGACCGCTTTAATGAAAATGCAAACCGCAACGGTATTTTTGAAACCGTTTTATACGAAAACGACAAGCCCATTGTTGGTTTCCGATTAGACAGCATCAGCTATAACGAAACCCGTTATTTAAATGCCCACATCGATTATAAAACAAGAAACAGCGGCGGTGGATTTATAGAACATGTTTCAAAACTGCCGGGCTACAATAACAGTGTTTACAAAACAACCAATGGCAACGGTGTAATTGTATTGAATGATACCACTATCCATAAAATAAAACTGGAAGTAAAAGACGCAAACGGAAATACTTCTTTTGTAAAGTTTGATGTAAAACGAAATGCAAACCTTGGTGAAACACAAAATAACAGCCAGGTAAATTATTCGCAGCAACAGGTTTTTCACCCGGGCTATTTAAATGTTTTTGAAAACGACAGCATTCGGTTTTACCTGCCTCAAAACTGCCTGTACGACTCTATACACTTTCAATACAGCGAAACAAAGCCCAAACAGGGTTACACAATTTACCAGTTGCACAACACAAACGTTCCGCTGCAAACCTATTTTCCGGTAAGTATAAAAGCATCATCTCCACTGCCCGATAAAATGGTAATGCACCGTTTTGCAAATGGCAAAGACGATTATGCAAAGGCCGAGCCGGTTACCACCGGTAACGAAACACGTTGGTTCAAAGCCAGCTTCAGGGATTTTGGCAGCTTTCAGCTGATGATTGATTCGATACCGCCCGTTATCAGCCCGCTTGGTTTTAAAGACGGCATGAACTGCAGCAAACAAAGCCGTATTGTTTTTGTTATAAAAGATAATACCGAAGAAATTAAAAAATTTACAGCGCTGCTGGATGGCAACTGGCTTCGCTTCAGCAATGATAAAGGAGCCAGGTTTATTTATGACTTTGATGAAAAATGTTCTGCAGGTGAGCATGAGTTGAAAATAATTGCAGAAGATCAGGTGGGTAACAGCAATGAAAAAACATATCACTTTACACGATAATGAAAAACAAAGCTTTTACTATATTATGTTACCTGGCTGCGTTGGTGCTGATAGTACCCAATATTTTTACCTTTTGCAGTGTTACGCGTTATGAAGAGAAACCGCCTGCCTACAGCAACACAAAAATGAGCGATTGGCAAAAACTAAAAACTAAAGGTATTGAAAATGTGATCAGCAATCTCGATAGCTTACTAACCAAAGATGCTAAAGACTACTATGCATCGCTGGATGAATCCTATGCCGTTATCGTGATGCAAAGAAGCTTTGCCGATGCAATAAGCTGGAGCTGGAATATTGAAGAAGGAGAAAATGATTTTTATAAAAAGATCTATAAAGGCGGCATGTTAGATATGTCCGGCAGCAGCGATCTCCCTTATCAGCAATTAAAAAGCAAAACACTGAGTATCTGTTACTACCGCCATCTTAATAACCGGTATTATAATTTTAAAACGGTTAAAGATTCGCTTAAAAAAATTTACCCGCTTAAAAAAACTTTTGGAGGTTCTACGGTTGATTTTACAGCGCTGTATGCCGAAGAAGACAGCATTACCAATAGTTTTTACGTTAAAAACTGGATGATGGGTGATGAGGTAAGAAATAGCTTCTATTACGAAGGAACTTATAGGAACAAAAGGTTTAGCGGGTATTACACGGGTACCATAATTAATAAAGACACCAGTTCTCAAAAAATAGAGCTAAGGATTAATTCCATTACAGTGAACGAAAAAAAAGTACTGGCTTTTGTAGACCCAAAAACAAAGGTGGAAATTTATGCAATAGGCAAGACCATCTGGCAAAAACCATCTGATCTCACAAACCCGGGCCGAAAAGAGCCTTTCAGATATTAAACTCAACACATGGCAACACATTTAACCGAAGGAAAAAAAGCTCCTGCATTCAAAGGAAAAGATCAGAACGGCAAAACCGTTTCACTGGCCGATTTTAAAGGCAAAAAAGTAGTACTGTATTTTTATCCCGAAGATGATACACCCACCTGCACGGTGCAGGCATGCAACCTGCGTGATAATTTTGGCCTCTTAAAAAAGAATGGCTTTGTGGTGCTGGGCGTTAGCCCCGACGAAGAAAAAAAGCACAAAAAATTTGAGGCAAAATACGATCTGCCATTTACCTTGATTGCCGATGCTGATCATAAAATTATTGACAGCTATGGGGTTTGGGGAGAGAAACAGTTATATGGCAGAACTTATATGGGCCTGCACCGCACTACTTTTTTGATTGACGAAAAAGGAATTGTTAAAAAGATCTTTGTAAAACCCAAAAGCAAGTCGCACACCGAAGAAATATTAAAGGCCTGGCAACTTATACAGGAAAACGAACGTTAGCAAAGTATCAACACGTTAAAATCTGTTTTATGAAAAAGATACTTGCGCTCAGCTTTATTATTTGCTGTTTGATAACATTATTTACTGCCTGCAGCAAAAGCAGCTCAACCAATACAGGAGGCGGATCGGGCGGTGGAAGTATAACATTTTCATGTGTCGGCATCAGTCCTAAATTTTCGGCTGATGTACAACCCATATTAACTTCAGTATGTTCCATCAACAGCAGTTGTCACGCCACCGGCAGTTCTAATAGCGGCGGATCTTTAACCACCCATGCAGAAGTTTTTGCAAAAAGATCCAACATAAGGGCTGCCGTACTTGCAGGTACAATGCCACAAACCGGGGCGCTCAGTCAGGCAGAAATAAATGCTTTCATCTGCTGGATAGACAGCGGAGCCCCTAATAATTGATCTTACTTGTCGCAAAAACCTGATTATATCATTAAAGAAAACTCGTGGCTGGCAAAAATTGCAGCCTGGAAATTAAGCGCCGGTTCTGTGGCCATGGTTTTAGGCAAAACCATTCACTTGTACAATGCAAGCAAAGAAGATTTTCTCAAAGATGAGCGCTGGTTAAAGCATGAACTTTGCCATGTGCGGCAATTTAAAGAACATGGTTATTTTTTGTTTGTGGCAAAATACCTGTGGGAGAGTGTACAAAAAGGCTATTACAATAATCGTTTTGAGGTAGAGGCAAGAAAAGCTGAGGAAACACAATAGCAAATTCAAAAATCAAAAGTAAAATTTAAAAAATGTAGGTAATTTTTACTTTACAACACCCAGTCCACTTCTCCAAAATCAAACTCCCGCTCAATGGCATCAACAGTTACCAGTTTGCCTTGTGATGATACTTCCTTTATAACAGTATCAAACCTGGTTCCTCCTTTACGCAAAGTTACCAGGTTGTTTTTTTTGTATAAATGCTGATTGTATTGTCCCAGTATTTTTTCCGGCCCGGGTTGCTCATCTAGTCGTTTCATAATTAATGCCTGCAGTTCTTTTGCCAGTTCAACCGGGTTAAAGGTTCTTCCGGTTATCTGCTTCAGCGAAACAGCATTATTCAGGCTTCTGTCAAAAACTGTCTGGTTTACATTTATTCCAATTCCAACCACTGCCCATTTCCATATTTTACCTTGTAGTTTGTTTTCAATTAATATGCCCCCTGCCTTTCTGTCACGCCAAAACAGATCATTTGGCCATTTTATTTTGTTTTCATCATCAATATACCCTTGCAAAAACTCAAAACAGGCAACAGCAACAGCTGAACTTAAATGAAAATGGCTGGTTATTTTACATTGCTCGGGGCTTAAAACAAGGCTCATGGCTATATTCTTCCCTTTTTCCGATGCCCAGGTTTTACCCCGCTGCCCTTTGCCGGCAGTTTGTTCCTCTGTAAACCAGGTCATCCCATGCTTTGCCAATCCATCATCAATCCTTGCCATGGCATAGTTATTGGTACTATCTACCCTGTCTAAAACGGTAAAAAAACTGCTTTCGGCCATAATAAGTCAAATGGCAAAGAAGTGTTACTTTTGCCAATATTTGCAAGCTACGTGCTGGTTAATTAAAAAACAATAACAAATCCTGTATTGGCAATCATTTCCGGTACGGGCATAAAATTAAAAATTACAACAGGTTTGAATAATTTAAACGCATTAAATACCCGTAAAAAAAGCGCTATTGTACGGGTTACCAGGAACAGTAAAATTTTTAAAACGATCATTCACGCCATCCAGGAAAAAAAAGGCGAAAAAATTGTAAGTCTCGATCTTCGGAAAATTCCTGAAGCAGTTGCCGATTTTTTTATAATTTGTCAGGCATCCAATACCACCCAGCTAAGAGCTATTGCCGATTTTATTGAAACAGACGTAAAAGAAAAATGCCTGGAAATAGCTTATAAACACGAGGGCCGCCAGGGACAGCAATGGATACTGATAGATTACGTTAATATAGTAGTTCATGTAATGCTACCCGAGCCACGAAAATTCTATCAGCTCGAAGAAATGTGGAGCGATGCTCCCGTTATGGAACACGAAGGATAAAAAATATTTTAAAATAATAACCAAATTCAAACGTCTGTTGTTATAAAAGATCACTAAACACCAGGTACCCCAAACAACAGCGCAAAAAAATATGAATCAGCAAGACAGCAAAAGGAAATTTAATCCTGACAACATTCCCCCGAAGGGCGATGATAAAAAGAAACCCAAGTTCAATCTCTATTGGATTTATGGGATTATTTTCCTTACTATTATTATATGGAATTTTGCCCGTACGGTAACCAGTGCCGGCATCGAGATCAATCAGCAGAAATTTTATGCCATGGTACTGCAGGGTGATGTGGCTAAAATTAAAACGGTTGGTAATAAAGATATGGTAAGGGTATATATTAAACCCGACAGCTTAAATGCAAAAACAGATTTTTACAAAAAAGCATTAGACCTGAAGCCCGATGATAAGAACTACGAAGCTGCAAAAGCTGTAAAAGGCGATCAGCCGCAACTGTTCTTTAACATTGTGGATGACAAGACCTTTGCCCTGCAAATGATCGAGTTTTACAAAAAATATCCCAACGTACCTGAGATCATTGATGTTCCGGAAAAAGAAGGAGAATTTTTTAGCCAGCTTATACAAACCCTATTGCCCATTTTACTTATTGTTTTACTGTTTGTAATGATGATGCGTAAGGTTGGCGGACCAGGCGGTGGCGGCGGTGGCGGCGGTATTTTCAGCATCGGAAAATCAAAAGCAACCCTGTTTGAAAAGGGTACCCGTGTAAATATCAACTTTGGTGATGTAGCTGGCCTGGATGAAGCAAAAGTGGAAGTAATGGAGATCGTTGATTTCCTGAAAAATCCAAAAAAATATACAGCATTGGGTGGTAAAATACCCAAAGGAGCGCTGCTGGTTGGCCCTCCGGGTACAGGTAAAACCTTATTGGCCAAAGCCGTTGCAGGCGAGGCACAGGTTCCCTTCTTCAGCCTGAGTGGTAGCGATTTTGTGGAGATGTTTGTGGGTGTGGGCGCAAGCCGTGTGCGTGACCTGTTTAAGCAGGCACGTGAAAAAGCACCTTGTATCATTTTTATAGATGAGATTGATGCCATTGGCCGTGCAAGAGGAAAGAATATGATGATGAGCAATGATGAACGTGAGAACACGCTGAACCAGTTGCTGGTTGAGATGGATGGCTTTGGAACCGACCTGGGTATTATTATTCTGGCTGCAACAAACAGGCCCGATGTATTAGATAGCGCGTTGTTACGCCCGGGCCGTTTCGATAGGCAGATTTCTATTGACCGTCCTGATTTGGTAGGAAGAGAAGCCATTTTCAAAGTGCATCTTGGCCCGATAAAAATTTCTGAAACATTAGATATTCATAAACTGGCCGAACAAACACCAGGCTTTGCTGGTGCAGATATTGCCAATGTTTGTAACGAAGCCGCATTGATAGCTGCCCGTAAAGGAAAAGGCGCTGTGGATATGGGCGATTTTCAGGATGCCATTGACAGGGTGATTGGAGGCCTGGAGAAAAAGAACAAGATCATCTCTCCGGAAGAAAAAGAAATTATTGCATACCACGAAGCCGGCCACGCTATTTGCGGCTGGTACCTGGAGCATGCATATCCTTTATTAAAAGTTACCGTAGTGCCACGTGGTACGGCTGCATTGGGTTACGCCCAGTACACACCTAAGGAACAATACCTGTACAATACCGATCAGTTAATGGATCAGATATGTATGACCCTGGGCGGACGTGCCAGCGAAGACATCTTCTTTGGCAAAATAAGTACAGGTGCCAGCAACGATCTGCAGCAGATCACCAGGATAGCGTATAGCATGATCACCGTGTACGGTATGAATGACAAGGTTGGTAATATCAGTTATTACGACCCTAACCAGGAGAATGTATTTACCAAACCATTCAGCGAAGAAACTGGTAAAATGATAGATGAAGAGGTTCGCAAACTGATCGACAATGCATACCAGATCACCAAAAAACTGTTGACCGAGAAGAAAGATGATGTAGAGAAACTGGCAAAAGAACTATTAAAAAAAGAAGTGTTGTTTAAGAGCGATGTGGAAGCACTGATAGGCAAAAGGCCTTATGAAGAAAAAAAATCGCTGGATATTGAAGTGGATGAAAAAGGAAATGTAAATGAGCCGCCATCAGGCGATTTACCGGAAGAATTAAAAACACCACCGGCAATTTAATTGTATGTCTGTATCAGCAGCAAAAGAAAATATTTTAAAAAGAATAAGGCAGGCACTGAGTCACCCGGTGCCTTTGCCTTTTCCGCAAAGCGAAGGTGCCAATTCCATTTTCCACCCGGCAACCGATAGCCTGGATGTGGTATTTGCACAGGAATTCATCAATATAAACGGTAAATTTTCCTTCTGCCTCAGCGAAGCAGAAATGGAGCAGCAGTTACAACAACTGATCGCTGATAAGCAATGGACAAAGATCTACTGCAACACCGATAAATGGAACCCGGCATTCAGCAATACCATTAGCCTGGAAAGCTGCGATGCATCCATCACCGGTTGCGAATTTTTAGTGGCCCGTACCGGCACTATTGTAATGAGTGCCGCACAGCAAAGTGGCCGCACGGTAAGTGTGTACGCCCCCGTTCATATATGCATAGCCTACACCAACCAGCTGGTGTACGATGTAAAAGATGCCTTGCAAAGCATCAAAGAAAAATACAGCGGTAATATTCCTTCCCTCATCACTTTTGCAACAGGCCCCAGCCGCACAGCCGATATTGAAAAAACACTGGTAACCGGTGTGCATGGTCCCAAAGAAGTTTATTGCTTCCTGGTAGAGGCTTAATTGCGTTTTTACAAGTATCTTTATTGTATCATGAATAACGAGAATTTTAAACTTTTTGTGTACGGTTCCCTCCGCAGCGGATTCCGTAACCCTGTATACGAGTACCTCACCAAATATTTTCATTTAATAGGCGAAGCAGTTGTAAAAGGAAAACTTTACGATATGGGAGACTATCCTGCAGCGGCTGCAACTGAAGAAGAAAAATTTATCTCCGGCGAATTGTACGGCATTAATAATCCACTTGAATTTTCGTGGGCTATTGGCCAGCTGGATGATTATGAAGGTTTGAATACTGAAGAAGGAGAAACGCCTTTATACAAGCGTGAAGAAGTAATTGCTTACAAAGATGGCGAGGCACATACTGCCTGGATCTATTGGTACAACAAAGACCTTTCCGGCAAACCGGTTATAGAATCGGGCGACCTGATGCAATACCTGCAGCAAAAAAATAAACCCTGATTGAATGGAGGTTCCGAACAATAAGAAAATTTACTTCCTTTCCGATTTTCATCTGGGAGCGCCTAATGCTGCCGAAAGCCTGGTACGTGAAAAAAAAATCATTCAGTTTTTAAATGAAATTAAAGAAGATGCCGCACAGATATTTATTGTAGGCGATCTGTTCGATTTCTGGTACGAATACAAAAAGGTAATTCCCAAAGGCTATGTACGCATCTTGGGTAAGCTGGCCGAACTAACGGATGCAGGCATACCCATTCATTTTTTTGTAGGCAACCACGATATGTGGATGAAAGATTATTTTCAGAAAGAACTGAACATACCTGTTTATTTTGAACCCCTGCCTTTTGAATTTAACGGCAAAAAGTTTTTAGTAGGTCATGGCGACGGGCTTGGCCCGGGCGATCATGGTTATAAATTCATCAAAAAAATATTTCGTAACAAAGCCTGCAACTGGATGTTTGGCATATTGCCTCCATACATTGGCATGGGCATTGCAGATTACTTCAGCAGAAAAAGCAGGGCACAAACCGGGCAAAGCAACGAGATATTTTTGGGCGAAGACAAAGAATGGCTCATCATCTATTGCAAAGAAGTATTGCAGCACAGTTTTTACGATTACTTTATTTTTGGCCACAGGCACCTGCCCATCGATTTTAAACTAAGCGAAAAAAGCAGGTACATCAACCTGGGCGACTGGATAAAATACTTCAGCTATGCGGTATTTGACGGAGAAAACACCGAACTGAAGTACTATTAAAAATGAACAAAACAAAAACGATATCGTTCCTGCTGTGCTTCTGTGTTTCTGTGGCAATTCCCCTTGTGGCAAAGCCACAAAGTGATTCAGCGTTTCAGTTCATCAAAACCATCAAAGGCAGTTTTACCTACTTTAATGTAGATAACCTCGATTACATGTACCTGCTCACTAAAAATAACCAGCTTAAAAAGTTAAATGAGAACGGAGATTCTGTTGCTGTTTTCAATGATGTAAAAAAATATGGCAATCCCGATTTTATGGATGTTACCAATCCATTAAAAACATTGCTGTACTATAAAAATTACTCAACCATTGTTACACTGGATAGATTACTGGCACCACGCAACACCATTAACCTGCGCAAACAAGATATCTTCTATGTAAACAATGTTACACTCTCGTATGATAATTATATCTGGATATTTGATGAAGAAGATTACAGGCTGAAAAAGATCGATGAAGAAGGAAAGATCTTACAATCATCTGTAGATTGGAGAATGTTGTTTGATACTGTGCCTGCACCGGTTAAAATGATTGACCGTGATAATTTTGTGTACCTGTACGATACAACGAAAGGCTTTTATATTTTTGATTACTACGGGGGCTTTAAGAACAGGCTTACGTTTTTGAACTGGACCAATGTAGAAGTGAATGGCAATTTCATCTACGGCTTTAAAAATAATAGTTTGTATAGCTATGTATTAAAATCGCTGCAGTTAAAAGAATACAGGCTTCCAGCTTTTTTTGGAAAGTATGATGCCATAAAAGCTATGAATGGAAAAGTATACCTGCTTAATGAAAAGGGAGTAGATATTTACCAGATCAAATAAACCATTATTGATTCAGCAGCGCTGCTATTTCCTTATCCCACTTGCCCGTCTTGCCATATTCCACCACACGGCCAACTTCCTTTCCATCTTTCATCACAATAAATGTAGGCACGTTAATAACATTGAATGCTTTGGCAATATTGCCCAGTGATGTTTTTTCACGATTTACACCAAACAATGTGATGCCTTCATCTGGAAAGCCGGTCTGTTCTTGTAGCTTGAAGAATTTAGGTAAAATAAATTGTGTATCCTCACACCAGGTGCCTCCAAAAACAACAAACTGGTATTTTCCCTTGGCTCTTTCAAATGCATTCAAAGTAGCAGTGTCGGCTTTATAACCGGCCTGGTTGGGCCGAAACCACTGAAAAGCAGTATCGTTCTGTATCTGGTATTTATTGATCAGCCCCCTTACCACTTTTACTTCCGGGTGCTTGGGATCTTTGCTGGCTTCATATTGTGCCTGTGCAAACAAAGCGGTTATTGAAGTCATTACACACAAAGCAGTCAGTATACATTTTTTCATGTCAGTAAATTTATGCGGAATTTTTTTCTGGGATAAATATCGTATCAAAAATGAAGCCGTGCTAAATTTTTATGTTAAGGGCTGGTTATAGATTTTCGCAAATAGCTAAACCACATAAAAGATAGGTCTGTGTGATTTCTTTGCTAACTATGTTTCTATATGTTTCAAAATAAAAATCACAGATCAGCCTTCAACTCATGTAAAAAGCCTTTTAGTTTTTTTAAAGATTCAATTAAAGCAAATTTTTCATCAGCCCTTTTGTTTTGCTTTAAAAAATCCTTGGCTCCTTCAAGTGTATATTTTCTTTCACGCAGCAAATGATAGATCAGTTTCAGGTTCTTGATATCCTCGGGCCTGAAAAGCCTGTCGCCCTTTCCGTTCTTACGGGGTTTTAAAATATCAAACTCATTCTCCCAATATCTTAACAGGCTCTGGTTTACCTTAAACATATTGGCCACAATGCCAATGGCATAATATTTCTTTTCAAACAATACATCATCCTCCGGTATCTCTATCAGGTCGGCACCCGATTCTTTTTCTTTTAAACTGATCCGCCCACGGGTTGCTTTTTTATTGTCCGACTTGATCTTTATTTTTTCCGGCTCTGGTTTCTGCAGTACAGGTTTTTCGGGCACAACAGTTTTTTGCTCCGGTTTTTCACCTGCCGGCTGGGCAGGTTTTGCAACCGGTTCATCATCAAAAGCAAATAATGCAATCTGTTGTAACGCCATAATTAAAATTAGTCAAAACTTTTGGCACTTCCCGTAGCTGCAATTTTAAGCACCTGCTCATACTGCCCGGGAGATAGATCATTAAAGAAGAAATAAACAGGATCAACCGGCTCGCCGTTAATATGCACTTCATAATGGCAATGCGGCCCCGTGCTGGCACCGGTACTGCCCACCCAGCCAATTACCTCGCCACGTTTTACCGTTTTGCCCAGTGTTGCTTTTATACGTACCATGTGCATGTAAACTGTCTCGTATCCATAGCCATGGTTAATGATTACATGATTACCCGTGCCCGTACCAACACCGGCGGTGGTAACAGTTCCATCTCCGGTAGCGTAAATGGGTGTTCCCTGCGGCGCTGTAAAATCAAGCCCGTTATGCATTTTGGCAATACCATAAATAGGATGAATACGAAAACCAAAGCCGCTGGCAATACGGGTAAGCTGCTTGTTGCTCACGGGCTGTATAGCCGGTATACAGGCCAGTTTGGCATCCTGGTTCTTTATCAGTTTTTCAATGGCATTATAGCTTTGCTCCTGGTAAACAGCTCTTTTGGCAATATTATCCAGTGTTTTTGCAATTTCTGAACCCAGGGCATTCTCGCTGAGCGAATTAACCTTGGCGATCTCCTTGCTCTTTTCAATGGCTTTTGCACGGGCACTGTCTGTTACCGGCGTAGCTTCAAAAATAGACCGGTACACTTCATTGTCCCTTTTCTCCAGTTCCGCCATTTGCTGCTGCAGTGTTTTGGTCTGCTGCGCCAGTTTCAGGTAATTATCTTTAATCACCTCATACTTCAGCTGGGTTTCTTTATCGATGGCACGGGGAAAAAAACTGTTGTATGCCCATATTACCAGGGCCGATGTAACCAATGCAGCCGAAATAAAACCAAATACCCTCAACAGCTTTACCCGAAGCGGTGTAACCAGCTTCTCGTACCGAAGTGTATGCGTATTATAGTAGTATTTTATTTTTTTCATGCTTGAAACCCGAAATACCCGGGAGGTTGGGGTGAGGCCGCATTTTGTTTACCTTTGCACCCGTTGAACAAAAGTTTACAAATATAGCCCCATAAACAACAAAAATCAACCCATTTAAACATTTGGTATATATGATGACGAGTGCTGAAATAAGACAACAATTTCTCGACTTTTTTAAATCGAAAGAACATGTGATTGTTCCTTCGGCACCCATAGTGGTGAAGAACGACCCTACGCTTTTATTTACAAACTCGGGCATGAACCAGTTTAAGGATTACTTTTTAGGAAATAAACCAATTACAGATAAAAGAGTGGCTGATACTCAAAAATGTCTTCGGGTTAGTGGCAAACACAACGACCTGGAGGAAGTTGGCGTAGATACTTACCATCATACCATGTTTGAAATGCTCGGCAACTGGAGCTTTGGCGATTACTTTAAAAAAGAAGCCATTGCCTGGAGCTGGGAATTACTGACAGAATTTTATAAGCTCGATAAAGATCGTTTATATGTTACCATATTTGAGGGGGACTCAAAAGAGAGTCTTGCTAAGGATGAGGAGGCATATCATGAATGGAAGAAAGTGATTGCAGAAGACAGGATATTGCTGGGCAATAAAAAAGATAATTTCTGGGAGATGGGAGATACAGGTCCTTGCGGTCCATGCAGCGAAATTCATGTTGACTGCAGACCCGATGAAGAAAGGAAACTGGTTGATGGAAAAACGCTGGTTAATAATGATCATCCACAGGTAATTGAAATATGGAACAATGTATTTATGCAGTTTGAAAGATATTGGAATCCGGAAAAAGGAGGTGCCAAAGAACTGAAAGAGTGGGAATCTGCTAATCTTCATGTAGCAGTTAATGAAGCCTCTAAAAAAGAATTTGATCAACAGCGCAAACAAAAACATTTACAGCTCACTTTATTGAAAGAATTGCCTGCCAAACATGTTGATACCGGAATGGGCTTTGAAAGACTGGTTAGGGTTATACAGGGAAAAACTTCTAATTACGATACAGATGTTTTTACCGGAACCATTGAAGCGATAGAAAAGATCACCAACAAGAAATATGATTATAGTGATAGTAAAGAAGCAGTTGCCTTTAGGGTAATTGCCGATCATATACGTGCCATCAGTTTTACCATTGCTGATGGACAGCTACCTTCAAATACAGGTGCAGGCTATGTTATACGCCGTATTTTAAGAAGAGCTGTTCGTTATTATTATTCTTACCTGGATTATAAGCAACCGCTGCTGCACCAGCTATTGCCGGTTATTGCTGTACAATTCAAAGATGTTTTTACAGAGCTGAACCAGCAATTGGATTTTGTAGGTAAGGTTATTAAAGAAGAAGAGGAAGCCTTTTTAAGAACACTTGATAAAGGATTAAAGAATATTGACGAGATCATGAAACAATCTCAGTCAACCAAACTCATTAGCGGTGCAGCTGCATTTGAACTGCTGGATACTTTTGGCTTTCCGATAGACCTGACCAGGCTGATTGCTTCTGAAAATGGCTATGCCGTTGATGAAGCTGGTTTTGAAAAAGAAATGCAGCAGCAAAAAAACCGCAGTCGTGCTGCAACAGCTTTGGAAACCGAAGACTGGGTGATTGTAAACGACCTCCCTTCTTCAAAATTTGTTGGGTACGATAGCTTAACATCAAATGCAAAAGTTGTTAAGTACAGAAAGGTTTCCGGCAAAGGAAAAGAACAATACCAGATCATTTTAGATCAAACACCTTTTTATGCCGAAAGCGGCGGACAGGTTGGAGACAGCGGGCAATTAAAAATTAATACTTCAACGGGCTCAACAGAAGAATTAATAATTACAGACACAAAAAAGGAGAATGATTTGATCATACATTTTGCAGAATCTGTATTGGAAGACATGAATGGCGATGTGATTGCAACAGTAGATGCAGTAAGAAGAAAAGATATTACGCTTCACCATAGCGTTACACACCTCATGCATGCAGCCCTGCGCAAAGTGCTGGGTACGCATGTAGCACAAAAAGGAAGTCTGGTAAACGAAGAGCACCTGCGTTTCGATTTCAGCCATTTTGCAAAAGTTACCGATGAAGAGATAGCTGCAGTAGAAAAACTGGTGAATGAAAAAATAAGGGAGAACATTCCGGTTGTGATCAAATCCATGAACAAGGACGAAGCCGTTGCACTGGGCGCTATGGCTTTGTTTGGCGAAAAATATGGTGATGTGGTACGGGTAGTAATTATGGATACCGGTTATTCCATTGAGCTTTGCGGTGGCACCCATGTGGGCAGCACGGGCGAACTGGGACTATTTAAAATTAAAAGTGAAGGAGCTGTTGCAGCCGGTGTACGCAGGATTGAGGCAGTGTGTGGCAAAGCGGCAGAAAAATTAGTGAATACCACATTTGTGGAAATGGGTGCAATTAGTGGCTTATTAAAACATCCGAAGGATATTGCTAAATCAATTGAAAATTTACAGGCCGAAAATGCTTCCCTCAAAAAACATATTGAGGCCCTGGAAGCCAGGCAGCTGGTCATCATACGCAATGAACTGCTGCAAAAAGATGAGATCATCAACAATGTAACTTTTGTTGGCGAAGTAATTGAAGTAGGAAGTGCCGATGCATTGAAAAAACTCTGCTTCGACCTGAAAAATAAATTACACGACCATGTGGTGATACTTTGCGCCAATATTGATGGCAAACCCTTTGTGGCCATTGGTATCAGCGATACTGTTGTGGCTGCTAAAAATTTAGATGCAGGAAAAATAATCAAAGAGCACGTGGCACCACTAATAAAAGGCGGCGGCGGCGGACAAAAGAACCTGGCTACTGCCGGCGGGCAGGATGTGAGCGGTTTAAGAGCGGTGATAGAGAAGGTAAAGGGATTGCTTTAACTGAATATTTGTCTGATGAAAGTAATTTTTGAAACACCCCGGCTCATTCTTCGTCAATTCACCGAAGCTGATGCTCCGTTGATCCTATCGCTCAACAGCGACCCGGAAATTGTAAAATATGTACATGAGCCCACTTTAAAAACCATTGAGCATGCACAGGAGATTGTAAACAATATCATACTGCCCCAATACCAAAACAACCTGGGCCGCTGGGCCATACATACAAAACACAATATGGATTTTATTGGTTGGTGCGGCCTCAAATACCGCCCCGAACTGGATGAGATTGACCTGGGCTACCGACTGATGCAAAAAGCCTGGGGCCATGGCTACGCTACCGAAGCCGCACAGGCAAGCCTTGATCATGGTTTTAATGAACTTGATCTTAAACTCATTACCGGCAGGGCACATATCGAAAACCTGGCGTCTATCAAAGTGCTTGAAAAGATAGGGATGGATTTCATGGGCGAAGGCATAGTAGAAGACTGCCCGGTTAGAACCTACATCAAATCGAATCCCAAATTCGTGTAATTAGTGTAATTCGCTTAATTCGTGTTTAAAAAATGTTAAACCAAAAAAATAATCTGCGAAATATTTCGTAATACCGGAAAACTCCTTAGTTTTGCTCTACTAAACATTTCGTACATAAAATATAAAGCCATGAAAAAATTTGTTTTTACCGCTGCGTTTATCTGTTTCGCAGCATGTACCAGCCTTAGTGCCCAGGATGATAAGGGCGATAAAGGAGCCAAGGGCGACAAGGATAAAAAAGAGACCCAGGAGATCATCATCCGTAAAAAAGGGCAAAAAGATGCCAGGATCAGTGTGGAGATCAATGGTGATAAAGTAACCATCAACGGCAAACCATTATCAGAATTTAAAGATGATGAGATCACCATCAACAAAAGAAACATCATCATCCGCGATGGTAAAGGCGGTACCCGTTTTGAAATGAACCCCGAAGATTTTCAAGGATTCAGCTGGAGCGGCGATGATGACGGAGAGCCCAGTGCTTTTTTAGGCGTTACTACCAATGTTTACAGCGATGCTGATGATAAAGAGGGTAAACACAAAGGAGCCGAGATAACCAATATTACCAAAGGCAGCGCTGCAGAAAAAGCGGGCCTCAAAAATGGTGACATCATTACAAAGATCAACGATAAAAAGGTAGAAGACCCTAACAGTTTGTCTGACGTGGTTACTTCATATAAACCCAAAGAAGAGGTAACCGTTTATTTTAAGCGTGATGGTAAAGAGCAGTCTGCCAAAGCTACCCTGGGTGAGCGAAAAGAATCCAGGGCCATGTCTTACTCATTCAGCGGCCCCGACGGTATGGCCAGGTCATTCAGCATGCCCCGTATACAGGTAGAACCGAATGTAAACATGGGCGAAATGTCGCCACGGGTATGGAGCCCGGGAGCTGGAGATAACGGCTACAGATTATTTTCTGATACTTACCCCCGCCAGCAAAAACTGGGCGTAAAAATTCAGGATACCGAAGAAGGCAATGGAGTAAAAGTACTGGATATAGATAAAGATTCGCCTGCAGAAAAAGCCGGGTTGAAGAAGGATGATATTGTTACCGAAATTGGCGGTAAAAAAATTACCAATACAGATGAAATGCGTGAGCAACTGATGGAGAACATAGAAAAGTCAACCTACAATATTAAAGCCACCCGCAACGGCAGCAGCATGAGTTTTGACATTAAAATACCTAAAAAATTAAAGACAGCAAATTTATAAGCCGTGAGATAAACATAAAAGGCCCCGGAAATTCCGGGGCCTTTGCATTTTGCATTAATTTGCTTATCCCTAACAATTATAGCACATCAGCACATCAGCACATCAGCACATCAGCACATCAGCACATCAGCACATCAGCACATCAGCACATCAGCACATCAGCACATCAGCACATCAGCACATCAGCACATCAGCACATCAGCACATTAGCACATTAGCACATTAGCATATTAGCATTACCTTTGCCCCCGTGAAAACAAATGATAAATACCAGGTAGTGATCGGCCTGGAAGTGCATGCCCAGTTGCTTACCCAAAGTAAATTGTTTTGTGGCGATAGTGCTGCATTCAGCACCGATCCAAACACCCATATCAGCCCCATAACATTGGCGCACCCCGGCACTTTACCAAAAATGAATGCCAAAGCCATTGAATACGCCATTAAACTTGGCCTGGCGCTGCATTGCGAAATAGAGCAACATAACTACTTTGCCCGCAAAAATTATTTTTACCCCGATCTGCCAAAGGGTTACCAGGTTTCGCAACACACAACCCCTATTTGTAAAAATGGATATGTTCCCATCAAGGTTGATGCAATAGAAAGAAATATCAGGCTGAACCGGATACATATGGAAGAAGATGCAGGCAAAAGTCTGCACGATGTGGACGAAAATTATACAGCCATCGATCTGAACCGTGCAGGCGTTCCCCTGCTGGAAATTGTAAGCGAGCCCGATATGCACAGCAGCGATGAAGCATTTGCCTACATCACCGAATTGCGTAAAATGGTTACCTGGCTGGGCATTTGCGATGGCAATATGGAAGAAGGCAGCATGCGTTGCGATGCCAATATTTCTATCCGCCCGAAAGGCGAAACAAAACTGGGTACCCGTGTAGAAGTTAAAAACCTCAACAGCATCCGTAATGTAAAAAGAGCCATTGATGTGGAAGTAGAACGATTGATTGGTTTGACAGAGAATGGTCAGCCCATTGTACAGGAAACCAGGAGTTATGATGCCGACAACAACATTACCTTTTCTTTACGCAGTAAAGAAGATGCTGATGATTACCGGTATTTTCCCGAGCCCGACCTGGCTCCCTTTCATATAACGGATGAACATCTTGACCGCATAAAAAATGAATTACCTGTTTTACCAAACGAGTTGAAAAAAAAGTACGTAGATGAATTAAAGCTGTCAGATTATGATGCATCCGTACTGTGCGATGATAAGGAACAGGCCACTTATTTTGAAGCAGTAATAAAACATACCAGTAATTATAAAGCTGTAGCCAACTGGTTGCTGGGCCCTGTTAAAGGTCATTTAAACGACAACGGTATTGGATACGATGTTTTTTCTTTACCTGCCAAAAAACTGGCTGCTTTAATTACACTGGTTGAAAAAGGGGTATTGAATTTCGGTATTGCCTCTTCAAAAGTTTTTCCGGTATTGCTTACCCGGCCGCAGGCAGATCCCATGCAGGTTGCAACTGAGCTTAACCTGGTACAGGAAAAAGATTCCGGCTCTATTCAGCAATGGGTAGATGAAGCCATTGCCAAAATGCCAGATAAGGTAAAACAATATCAATCCGGTAAAAAAGGGCTTATTGGTTTATTTGCCGGCGAAGTAAAAAAGCTAAGTAAAGGCAAGGCTGATATGCAGCTGGTAAATAAATTGCTTGAACAAAAATTACATGATCAATAATTGAAACACATGAAAAAAATATTCGCCGCAGTGGCTGTTGCTTCAATGTTGTTTTCCTGCAACAATAAAACTGATAAAGGAAAATTTACACTTTCCGGGGTACTCAAAGGCTCACCCGATCAAAAGATCTATCTTGAACAGTTATACTTCAGCGACAAGCCCGCAGATGTGCTTGATACTGCAGATATAAAGAATGGAAAATTTGAAGTTTCTGCCATTGCCCCCGAAGAAGGCCTCTACCGCATCCGCACAGAAGATAGTGCCAGCGTTTTTTTTATTAATGACGGAAGCAGCATCACCTTTTCGGGCACTCATGTTAAAAAAGAACCTTTGCAGGGCTCTTTCAGCGGCTCAACTAATAATTCCCTGGTAAAATTTACTAAATACGCTGATAGTATCAGGTTCAGTATCTCTGATAAAAATCAACAGGTAGTGGCATTAGCCGCTGCAGGTAAAAAACAAACAGACAGTACGGTAATGGCACTGACCAACGAGGTAAATACCATGGTGGATAATTTCACCAAATATGTATTTACTTATGCCGATACGGCCAAAAGTCCGGTGCTGTCTTTATTTGCAGCTACCATGGCTCCATTAGAGATCAGCAAATTTGAAGCGCCACTCACAAAGCTCACCAAACGTTTTCCCAATCATAAAGGCCTTGCCGATGCATTACTGTATATAAAAATGCAGACTGCTCAGTCGCAGCCACAGCAAAAGCAGCCAGGCGCTGTACCTGCTGTTGGTGATATGGCTCCGGATATTACCATGAACGATGTGGATGACAAGCCTTTTTCTTTAAGCCAGTTAAAAGGCAAATATGTTTTAATAGATTTCTGGGCAAGCTGGTGTGGCCCCTGCCGCGAAGAAAATCCAAATGTAGTTGCTGCTTACAACCAGTTCAAGGATAAGAACTTTACCGTACTGGGCGTATCGCTCGACAAGAATAAACAAGCCTGGATTGATGCGATCAAAGAAGATAAATTAAACTGGAAACACATCAGCGATCTGCAGTACTGGAGCAGTGCAGCCGTTCCGCTTTATGGTTTAGAATCGATCCCTTATAATGTTTTAATTGATCCACAGGGCAAGATAATAGCAACAGATTTAAGAGAAACTGCTTTACAGAATAAACTGGCAGAGGTTCTGAAATAATTGCACTGTATAAAATTTAAAAGCCGGTTGCAGATGCAACCGGCTTTTAAATTTTAAGCATGATTAACACTTGCATTTCTGCTTCATTTTTTGTAATCTTGTTACTGTTTATATACTTACTTCATAACCAACCCAACTGCGGTTTTTTCTACAGCCATTTAAACAACCGCTACTCCGTATCAACTCCGTACATAAGTCCTGTACACTCCGTACCAACTCCATACCAAAGTCCTGTTAAAGCCCTGTCATAGCCCTGTATAAGCCACGTGTAAGCTATGCCCCGCATATATTAACATGCTTCGGCAACACCCGTCAACTGATAATTCTTTCCACAAAAAAGTCCCCCCGTTTTACCGGAAGGACTTACTTATTACTTATGTACTTATCTGCTTCTCAACCTCAACCTTACCTCGCTATTACAACCGGGAACACACCGCTCTCCTGTGTATTGTACACATAGATGAAGTATTCGCCGCCGGCAAGCCTGCTCAGGTCAAATGGAAGGATCTGTCCGTACACCAGGTTCTTAAATTCATAAGACCCCATCTCTCTGCCCTTGCTGTCTACCACTTTAACCTTGAACTCTTTGTACTTGTCGCTGTTGAACTGCAGGCTGAACCTTCCGTTGTTCGGGTTTGGCCAGATGCGGATCGCTTCCTGGAAGATATTATGGCGCTCTTTACAATCATGCACCACTACATTTTCAAAACGGCTCGTTGTACAACCAAAGCCATTGGTTACCGTGTAGGTTACCCTCGTTACACCCAATCCTGCTACTGCCGGGTTGAACGTGTTACCAACCACACCCGTACCACTCCATACTCCACCGGCAGGCG